>JADEYI010000043.1_pt1 | contig 243274 bp, 318 predicted proteins | sample 8542331 | NCBI WGS metagenome assembly JADEYI01 (sample SAMN16510988, study PRJNA670497) | mine drainage metagenome | isolation source: biofilm near Copperflume 1 | place: Germany: Marsberg coppermine Kilianstollen | collected 2018-02
GCCCGGCGTCGGCCGGCGCGGAGGCGGACGGGGGCGGCGGTGGCGCGGCGCGGAGCCAGCCGGCGGCTGCGAGGAGGTCGTAGACGCGGAGGGCGCGGCTGGGCTCGAGACGGAACATTGTACGGGCCTCGGAGCGCGGCAGGTGCTGCCCGTCGCGTCGCGCTGCCTCGCGCAGCATCGCGGCCTTGACCGACATATACTGCCCCGGCAGCATGCGCACGCTCGCACACAGCTCCCTCTCCTGTGCGCACACCACCGCACACCCTCTCAGCACCTGCTTGTTATCTGCTTTGTACCTACCTGCACTGCTCCTGCCTGAAGGCACTGTCCATCCCTGACATCTGGCTTTATCTAGCACCTTTTCTGAAGGCGCACTATCTGCAGCAGCCTTCCTCCAGGAAACTTGGTAGTGGAGTCAGTGATATAGTACCTTGGCGGAGAGGGCGTCCAGGCCAGGCAGGGCTGTAATGTCGAGGGCAACGCCGCGTCGCGCACGCCAGGCCGCAAGCTGACTCGCCACCGTCACGCCGGATGTGCCCGTCGTGTACCGCCCCCGGCCGCCAATTGAGCCGGCCGCCTGCTCGCTCGCCTGCACCAGCATTAATATACGCGTTAAGCTCCTAAATACCACAGGGCAGGCTTGTCAGAGCAGCAGGCAGAACAACCACTACTGCCTGCTCAGATATTTGCAATCCCCCACTCACACCAAACGAACCCTTTCAACCCTTCCAGCATTCAAAAAAAACGAATTTTTAAAAATTGCAAAAGAATGAAAAGGTTCGTTTTGGCGGTAGCCACGTTTGGGTAACAAAAAGCCTTTCGATGGTTCAGCAAGCGCCAGGCTGCAAAGTTGGGACCTCAATGCAACCACCAGAGCCCAGCAGCATCCGCAGCAAGTTTGTCCAAAAAGCCATCTGACTGCGTCGAGCAAGGACGCCCGGACCTGCACCAGCCTGCTACGTGGAGGCACCTGACATGAAAGGCAGAGGCGAAAAGACAGGCCTGACTCAGTGTAGACACATTGGCACCCATAGGTTCCTGCAGCAGGGCAATACGCGCCCTGAGAGGCAATGTAATGCGTACAGCAAGGCCTAAAAAGTGTCCGGCCTGTTACGTGGCGGCAGCCGTCAAGAAAAGCAGGGATGCATAGACAGGCCTGACTTGGGCACAGCATGCATTGGACCCTGCAGCAAGCAGGGACGAACCCGGCAAGGCGCCAGATTATTGCGCAGAGTCAAGGCAGAGGGTGCTCTAGTTACCATTGGGCTCTGCAGCAACGAGACATGGGCCCGGCACGGCAGAACTTGACATTTTTTCAATTTCGACGTATTGTGACAGGCCTGGGGTTTAGGGTTAGGCCAAACCCTAAACCCTTAAAAGGGCAGCAAAAAGGGGCCAACCTGCGCTAGGATGGCGGCGTCGTCGGCGTCGGACCGCAGCGGGTGGCGCGCGTGCAGCCGGTCCCCCCGTGCCCCCCTCTCCTCCAGAGCGCGGCGCTTCCGGTCGGCCTCGTACACTTCCGCCTCCGTGAACGTTCGGACGCCCGCCCGCCGCATCTCCTTCAGCTCCTGGGGGCAGGACACCGGACCATCTCCATTTAAGCAGTCAGACATCAAAGGTAACCGCCTAGAGCTAAGGACCCGAGCTTGAAGGCTTGCTCAAGAGACTTGCTGTGGGGGCCATGGAGATCTCTTCTCATGCCGTCCCTTTTGCAGGCAGAAGCCCTGGCATCCCAATGAGAATCATGGAGACCAGCTTGGAGGCTTGCTTGAAAGAGACTTGAGGTCCAGAACACCCTCCCTTGAGCAGTCTAATCACTCTCTTCAGGCTTTTCTATATTCATTTGTCGGGCACGCTAACATTGAGACACCGCCCACTGCGATCCGAGCCAACCTTGGGGCAAAGGCTGGAATGACAGTATGATCAAGAGCTCACAGGCAGCAGCCAAACTGGCAAGTATAAAACTGCACTAGGTGCAGTGGACTACAATTCATTTTCATCCACCGCATAATGTACACCAACTCCGAATGCCCAGGTGGGAATGGGAGGTTGCCTGCTCACCTTCTGCGCAACAAAGCGGGAGTCCACAGAATCTCACATCCACTGCAAGCTCTCAGGCAGCCATGCAAGGTCAAGATATATGGACTCAATCAAGTGGTGGTCTGCGCACCAGCAGGCGTGCGCGCAGGCGGGCTTCGAGCAGCAGGCCTTCAACGAAGACCTCGTGGTCCGGCTGCGGCTGGTACCGCGCCAGAGGCCGCAGCCGCGCGTGGAACTCCCTCTCGTACGCCGTTCGCCGCCGCTCCGCTCCCTGATCACACACAGAGCATCTGTCACTTTCTCAACTCTTTGACATTCTCTGAAAGCCGCCGATGCACATCATAGAACGTGCATTGATTCCATAAAACGCACGTTGATAGATTTGCTGACTGCAGTGCGCACTCAGCCAAGCCAACAATTTTGAGGACGTATACGTGGCGGCGGTGCATTGAGTCTGCATCACAAGCTTGCGAATTGCAACGCGTCACCGCCTCCAAATGCACGTCCTCAGAATTGCCGGCTAGGCCAGCACTGTGCACTGCTAGGGCTGCTGCCGCATCCGCAACCCGCCACCAAAGATTTCAAACACAGCCAGACACAGAAAGTGCTTTCCCAAAGTTGTAAAGATGCTCACAAACTCTAAAGAGAGCTCTGCGCAGAGATGCGTGTTTAGTTACAAAGGGGCCCCACCTGCATACGCTTGACGTTGAGGAGTCCCCGGTCGCGGATGAACGCGCGCCGTTCCTCGCGGCCGCTCAGCCGCGCGTTGTACACCTCCACCAGCCGAACCTTCTCAGCGCGCTCCTCCTGCGACACCGAGATATATGCTGTTAGTAACACTGCATTAATCAATCTGCGCTTAAGAATTCTCTTCACTTTGCAGGCAAGTACTTCAACAGGAGTGCCTTGTTTGATAAGATGTAGAGCTTCCTTCTTTGTTATGGCCTCTGCTCTGATCTGCGGAGTGGTCTGTGCGTAAACAAAAATTGTGGTGCTTCCCTCAAGTGGGCTGGACAGCAAATTTTTTGAGATACTACTATCCCTCTGAAGTGTGGGTTACAGCATCAAGGGCTAACAGCAGCAGGTGGCACCTAATCTGACAGGATGACAAGAAACCATCACAGTGGAGAGTAGCCCAGAGTAGGATCACTTGAACCAGGCAATTCCACCCCCATATCAAATCAACTTCCAGACGTGCGATATCATGCTGGAGTGACAGGCTTGATGCATATAATATATGCGACTATGCATGAGTGATCAGTTAGGGGGCGCACCGGAGTGTCTTCTTCTTGGAACTCCAGCTCGGCTATGAGCAGTTCTGCGTCCTGGTCGAACTCGGGATCAAACTCGTGCCGCTTGGCGTTATAGCCCGTCAGCTCGCTCTGGTTGGGGCCCACCTGCGCAAACAGCATGAGAGGCAATTCATTGGGAGGGCTGTTGGCTCTTCCTCGTCGACTGGCACTGCAGTAAACATGTTGCATTGGACTCTGTGAGGGGCAGAGTCTGTTTGCTTGCCATGCCCATTCAGGGCTTGAGAAATGACACCAGTGTGAAGGTGGAGGCATTGTAGTTGTGCAGAGCAAGGATGTTTTCTGCACAGGCCAAGTCCACCCTTTGAGCATCAAAATGTTTGAGAGCTGCCCATTATTGCCTTCAAGCGGTACCACGGGTGTAGGGACTTGCTCATTGCCTTGAAGCTTGCCTCACAATTTCGGAGCAATTCTAAGTACCCGATGCCAGAGAGGAAAGACTTGACCTCTGCAGGGCACATATCAGCCTGGCTGTGCAATTTAGGCCACCACAAGCCAGCACTTCAGATGACCACTCGCAGTGCAGCGCTCATTTGATTCACTTCAATGACAATGCTCCCAAAATAGCGCTTTATTGCATCGCCACGAAATTTTTGTGTCGCCACGAAAAAACCCCAGGATGGCAAAATGACTTGAGCATTGCAGGCTGGCTGATGACTGTGTACATCACAAGCCACCCGCCTGGACCTCGGCTCGTTTAGAGGCAGGACCGGCTTGACAATGGGTTTACATGAATACAGTGGAAGCTTACTGTGCTCTCTTTCTGAATATGTCTTTTCCGCCGCGGGTGGATGCCACGATGGGAAAGGAAGCTTTTCATCTATTTTATTGCAGGTAGTTGCAGAAAATTGAAACAGAGGCTACCCACCTGGACCTTGGCTCGGGTAGAGGAAGGGCCGGCTTGCTGCTGCGGCTCGGATGCTGCCAGCGCTGCGGCAGCCTCTCGCAGCGTGACACCTGGCATGCCACGTGTGCCCACCTGCTCCATACATCGCACTTTTCAAGACTGCATTTATTCTTGGATACGCAGAATTTAAAATGCAGAAGTAAGCAACGGGAAAATGTTAATAGAAGTTAATTTGTATGGCCCTCTCCATCCTATAGCAGCTGCGAGGTCTACCCAGAATTTTCTAGGGTTCAGGCTCCGGTCAACTCGATAATTAAAGGCAAATTAGTGAACACGCCTGCTCCTCTGCAGGGCGGTCCCTTTCACCCTCTTCAGCGTTTTCCGCCCCTTGCTGCGCTGCGAGTTCGCTCCCTTCCTGCGCCGCTTCCACAGCTGGCGACGGAGAACCCTCCTCCGCCGCTGCGGCTGTGGCACATTGGACCCTCAGGAAACACTATTTATGGAGGAATTTTCCGGTCGAGCTTTTGTGTCTGTCTTCTTCCGTGAGGAACAAGTACTGGTCAGAACAACAGCCAGCATAAGAGCTTGTCCTAACAATGCAGCACAGGACGCAAGCACTCGCTTGAGATCTATTTGGCAGAGAGCTGCAAGCTGCATGGCTTGTAAGCAAGGGTGGGCGTTCAATTAACTGTATGCATATCTAATATGACTCTTTCGGGTATGTTGATGAGTAGGCAGACGCTCACCATGCCTGACCTTCTTGGCTGGCCTGCCGCCGCCTGTGGGATGGGCTTCCTCCATGTCCACATCTGCAGCGCCTACCAAACAGCCACAACCTTTTGTCGTTTGCTCTTTTCCTTAGAATTTGTAAACTCCCCTGTCAACCTCAGCAATAGCCAAAAGGAGGAAGATTGGAGAGTCTTAGCTCTGGTGTTTGTTTTGGCCGCCTGCTGTCGAAGGAGTTTAATGGGTTGAATGGGTTAAATGGGTTGAGGAATGAGAGACATGGCAAGGGGGAGGGAGAGGAGTCACCTGCTGCATTGCTGTCCCCCGAGGCATGTGCAGACCCGTTAACAATTGGGGCTCTGGATGCACCCTCGCCCATGCCACCATGATCCTCTTCCTTCACCTGCATCAGACACCAATCAGACCTCGCAATCCCACCACAGGGTACAACCCAGGGACACAGTCCTCCATGCACCCCAATATTTATGACAAAAAAAAACAATCTTCAACCTTTATGTGGTGACTAGCATGACTTTGTGAAAGAGGTCATCCTATACACATATCAGAAAACACCTGTTCTTGGCACGGGCACACCACCCCATTCCATTGCAAACTTCAACCAGCACTCCGGGCAAAGGGTCTGACTGATGGCATCCACAACGGGATCCAAGAGCGCACCTCGGTCTTGACGGCCGGCTGCGTGCCAGCGTCGTCTGCGTGCTCGTCCGCGGCCGCGGCGGTGGCGACCCCCGAAGCGACGCCGGACTCGAGCACGGAGCCGACCGGTGCAGCGCCGGGCGCCTCGTCAGCATAGGCCATGTGCGCCAGCGCCAGCGCGTCCGTCTGCCGCGCCCGCTGCCGGTCCTTGCCCACCTGCGCGCATGATGCAGCTCCTGGATGATGTGATATCTCCAGTGGATATACTGTAGTGCTCAAACTTAAACCCACGCCCCCGGCGGTGCATGAAATTTTTCAATGAAATTTTTCGAGGTCTTCCTAACTCCAAGATAACCAGGGTCATTCTTTATTGGATTCAGCTTGTCAAGAGCTTTCCAAATCTGGTCTCGAAATTGTCAAAGAGAGAGAGAGAGAGATCAAAAGGGTCATGTTTGGGAGATAAGGTCTTATTCATCCACCCTTTGAAGCCACAATATTTTTTTACTGGGGTTTTTATTTTGTGCACTACATTAATCAGGGTCACACATCATGATTTAAGAGTGGTAGAGCTGATAGCTGCTCAAGTCCATGCTGAGATTTTGCACACATGGGTGAGAGGGCAGTGGCAGCACAATGAGCAGATGTATCTGAATTCTGCCTGGAGTTGACAACACCAAGGCAATGTCCTATCGAGCCTGCAGAGGTTGTTTGAGGACGATTTAAGGAGATCAAAGTAAATCATGACATCCACATACTAAGCCAGCTGCACATGTTTCGAGATGCAGGCAAAGCAGATACCTGGCAATTTCCCTATACTGAAACTCATCAGGGGCCTGGATATTTTCTTATCGGAGCTGGACTTTGCAGGACCCGAAGGAATCCCAGACTAGCCAAGGTGCTGTCCAGCGTTATCAGGAATGGCGCAAAAGTATCGCACCTGCAGCTGGTTGACGTTGGCCATGCTGGCCAGGGGAGTTGGCTCGGGGAAGGCGGGGGAGTTGATATATACAGAGGTGTAGTGCTGCTGGCAGTCCGCCGCCCCCTTGGTGCCCACATGCTCCGCCACTGCCGCCCAATTGCCCATCCCAAACATGTCCACCCCCTCCAATATCAGCAGCTCCTCATCCGCCTGCACAAATGCACTGTAGCATTTGAGAGATGCGGGTGTGGGTGCAGCTGCAAGCATGGGTGCACCGGCAGCAGATACAGCAATCCTGTGGGCTCATCTGTCTACATACAGTCAGCCTCAGGACCCCCTGATGATGAACACTGATCATTACTGGGTTAAGAAGAAGCTGGAAGCATGTAGGTAGATAAATATTGGGGGACAAATGCTGCGACCCATGTAGTTATGCCCGAGCGGAACTCAAGAGAAACAGTTCACCAGCCCTTTCTTGCATGCTGATCGACAAGATTTTTCTGCAGCTTTTGTAAATATTCATGGCACACATGCTAACATCTGCGAGCATGGATAAAGGGAAGGTTAGGTGGCGCACCCCCCAGTCTGGGTGGAACAGGGGAAATGACAGGTTGTCGACGACTCGGTAGGCGTGGTCATTCCTGTGGGGGTGTATCTGGACGCCCACGCTGAAGCACTCCAGACACAGGTCAAAGTCGGAGCACACAGCGCACTTTATGCGCACAGTGTTGCTGATGTCCTTCTGGCAGTTGTTGCAGTGGTACAACGCCCTGCATGCACACACACACTTGCATGCTGGGGTTGACCCTTTACTCTGCTGTAACGGTGTGGGCCCCGGTTGGCGGGTGGCGGTACAACTACTGAGCATCATGCCCACGGTCGATTGGGTCTTGCTTGGATCTGGCGAGTCCCACAAGGGGTGGGAATTTGGAAGCCTTTACATGCAGCTTGACTGCAGACGCACCTTGCCTTTGGCAGGAAAAGCGTGTGATGATAAGAGCCTTGCACTGATGTAAGAGTCTGGCCTAAGGGCCAGTGGTGGCCTCCTCTGTTGCAGCGGTGTACAGAAACATATAGCAGGCACGATCACAAGATACATGCATGCGTGCACAGATGGCAGCTAAGTAAAATCTGTGAGCCTCTGCAGCAAAGACTGGGTCGACGTGCAAGTCTTTGTGTGAATGCATGCATTTTGTGGTGCGCAGGGCGGACCTCTTGCTCTGGTCAGTGGCCTGCAGGGGCCCGCCCTGAAAGCTCTTCCTCCGCTTGCTTGTCCTGCAAAAAGTGTAAATGCTCGAATTTTCCCAAACATTTTGGTTTTTACCCTGTCAGAGACTCTGTACAATGCCGGGCAAGTCCACAAAGAAGTAGCTCAGCAACCGATGGTTCCACTCTTTCGAAGCATATATCTCATCCCAAAGCCTCGTCGCCAGGAACATCATCATCGTGATAAGCACCTTGAAGATGTTTGGACGCTGCGGTCTCCATTGTTACCCATCCTTCACTGGTCGATGCTCCCCTCCTCAAGATGCAAACCTTTCTTTTGCTGCTTCCACCACATCCGCCAACCGAATGTGGTGATAGATAATTTTCGGTGCCGAGATATAAATTATATCTGAAATTATAGAGGCTTTGGGAGTCCTGGGGTCACATCTCCTAATATTGATGATTTGGTGCACAAGGTCAAAGCACCAGGCCTGAACCTAGGATCTTGCATGTGTCTCTTCGCTTTCCATAGAATCATCGACACACTTCAACACCACAACAATGGGCTTGCCTTTGATGATTTGCTCTGCCTCAACCGAAGTGCCAGATCAGGCAACATCGACCATGCAGCTTCGCAACCTTGGGTCAAAGGCAATGATGGTTTCTTTGCGCGAAACGCAACCCATCTGGGTCCCGGAATGCATAGAATCTCTAACCAAATTACATCTATCGTACTCTTGGTACAAGCACATTGCAACTTTGCTGACATCAACAGATTCCTTGCAGAGTGTGACCGTGTCTGATCGATAATTGTTGAGAGATATGCTGCCCGTGAGCCCACCAGAAAAATTATAAAATTTTATTTTGTGTCAAACTGCGCAAAGGATCCTGTAAACGCAGTTCATTTCTAATGCAGCGACCGGCATGTTCACAGATGGTTGGAAGGAGACTGTGCCGATTGTTGCAAGCGATGGCGTTGATGTCGTTGATTAGTACAGCAAAATCGGTGAAGCTGGGCAAGTATAATCCCTGCAATGAACCCGGCCTCGCAACGAGGGCAAGTCTTTCTGCCTCCTTATTCAACAGTCTTCAAGCGCTAACATCTTACTGCTGCCACGAAATGATATATTCGTCCAGCAAAAATTGTGAGACTCACATTGTATGCAACAAGAGAGTAGATGCGCAGGGAAGAGGATTCTACGTGGGGATAGCCATGTGGCCGGGTGGAAAAGTGGCAGACTGGGAGCCAGCGTACAACGCAGACACAGGAGTTCACGGTCTGAACCCCTGCAACGCGACCAACAACTACAACAACACTGGCCTGAGCGATGCTGCATACCTGGTGATCCCTCTCTGACCCTCCAGGAATCTACCGCACAGGCATGCAGTGTTCACCCAGCGCAAAGAAATTCTGCAGATCGTTGCGCATCAATAGCGGGTGATGCTTTGTTGCTTCATAAAGCACGCCCTTGGCGGTACAAGCCTGAGCTTATACCGCGCCCACGCTTAATTGGTTCTTGCTTGATTCTGGCGAGTCCATAAAGGGGTAGGATAGGTGTCAACTCGTCTGCAGACGCTCCTTGCCTCCTGGCAGGAATAGCATCTAACAGTAACATGATGAAGCAGCTTTTATCAAAGCTGCAGTGTTTGCACAGGCTGAGAAGGGAGTGGTGGTGGCAGCCTTTGAGCTGAAGGTGGATCTGCTGATGGCCATGCGCATCAATGGGTCGGACATTGACCGCCTGTTTGCCACCATCAGTAATGCTTCCAGCTCCACTCAGCATGAGGTCATCAGCACCGTCATCTTCAGGTGCAGCGCTGACATCATACCCACCCATCTGCCCAGCAGATTCCATTGTTGTTCTTTGATAAGGTTTTGGTACGTTTTATGAATAAGGATGTGGCGCTAAATTGCGCCCGAGCAGCAAGACAACATCAGGTATTAGCAAGGCTAGGATCACACAGAAACATCATTGGGGTCTTTGAAAACCTGAATGGAATCTAGCTCAGGACTGGGTAATTACCCCACGGAGGGCTATTTTGCTGGCATGCAAGTCTGTGGCCAGCGCTGCGCGATCTAGCAAATTGCCTCGGATCTGCAGGGCAGGATTCAGGTCAGAGGCGGTGTACATCAGGAGCGAGGATGCCTACCTGTCGCATGGCACCGGCCGGGTAAAGAGCCTGGCACTGTCGGCCTCTTTTGGTGACCTCCTTTCACTGCCTGCTCCAATGGTCCGCACAGTATCACAAGCGTTCTCATGATCGTGGTACCAGGTTGAATTTACTTGCTGCAGCATTGACCCCCTCTGGAAGGATTTGCAGCTCGCATTCACTGCCCTAAAGCAGAGTCACATATTTGCACCATCTGCTCGTGTCACACCAGAAACTCAAAGCAATAGGTTGCTAAAAATCTTGTGATTTTGTGGTGCAGACAAGGGCCAGTTGACATACCTGCTGTGGGATGACGTGACCTGCAATTCATGCGGCGGCCTCACCTCCAAGCAGTGCATCACTACCGCCACATCCCAGCCTCAGCACTCCTGCGCCGGTTAGCACTTCTCCCAAGACCTCACGTTATTCTTCACCCACTTTTGCTTAGGGCTTGGGGAATATGGATTTATGGTTTAGGGTTTAGGGAAGGGGCCTTTACAAAAATAATTTTGCACGGGGAATGCAATGGTGGATTTAGGGTTTAGGGTCGATGAAGGGTGGATAATTCTATAAGACACAAAGTGGGTGAACTTTAATGTAAGACCCAACCTCTGCCATGCATAATGGTTCCTTGTGCAAGCTGTCGACAATTGCAGGCATCAAGAAACCTTAAGTATCAGCAAACCCCTAATACGAAGCCCCTTATATTCCTCATTGGAGAGGCAAGCAACAAAGCATCTGGGAGTTCCCAGCCTTGCTAAAAGTCTTATGATTTCTTGAAAGCGGAGTTGTCAAACAAGCAGTGCCTGGTAGCAGGAATTTTTCCTCTTTCTTCGAGTATAAAACAGGCTGACTGAATTTGCAGCATTGTGTGGCAACTGCAGCCACAGACGAGGCGTGTGTGACGGAGGACTGCTCTCTCTCAATCTACATGGGCTTCACGGGTGAAGACCGGCATGGAGTTGCTTTTCAGACCGGCACCCAAATCCATCGCATCAACCAATACGCTGTCTCCTCGCTCTACAATAGCTTCCTGCAGCAGGTCTGCTGCCCAAAGCTTCTTAAATCACAATCTCTCTCTTGCTCTTGCCCTGGACAGATGGTCTGTACTTTCCCCAATTTGTATCAGACTGCCCCAAAATTTGCAGGTGTATCTTTTGCAAAATATCGATCTCCTCAAAGGTGCCGGCAGGCATTGAACAGCCCAGTTTGAACCAGGCCTTTCTTTACGCAGCAGAGATACAATTCTAATGCATGGAGGAGAGCAAGCCCCACATTCCCTGTCAACAAGTCTGGATCACAGACCTGGTGCCGCATGTGACATCATGGGTGCATGCTTGCGCAGGTTTCGAATGTGCTGGACAATGCGCAGCGCGGGTTTGTGGGAGAGACTCCCATCGCCGACACCGGCAGCGGGGATGCTGCATGACAGGTACTGCCTAGTGGGCAGTACATAATGTACTGTACATTGGTGTGTAGCATGTATGCTGGACGCGCATGCAGCTTATGTCCATGTCATGTGCTGTATGCTACCATATTATTATCATCACTACACATTTTCCAGTCCTTACGGACTAGGTACGTCAAGCAACACCTGCTGCCTGCCATACTGTTGGAAAACCTTGCATTGGATGGTGGTTCTGTTGAGATGGTTACACTGTACTGTAGATATACTGGCAGTAGATCCATACCTTACCTTGCATCAGTGATTGCATAAAAGCGCAGCTATATGACCTACCTATCTCACATGACATCACCGCATGCATATGCCGGTGGCAGTATGATTCATGATTACTAATTAGTAAATTCATGGCATGATGCCTCACCCTTTCTGTCACGATCAACCCCAGCACACATCTTCATGCACTAAATTAGTGATGGCATTCACCTTCTGCACAAGCTGCCTTGCCTGCGATTGCAACATGCAAGCGCGTCCGACTGCATTCCCCTAATTCTGATGCATGCATGTAGGTGATTGGAGCACCTCCAGTCGAGTCGTCACGGTCTCCGCCGACGTCCCCTCCCAGTTAAGGTTCCAAGAGAAACTTGTGTTTCAGAATTATCTTGAACATTCTTGTGAATGTTTACAGCCTGGTGTACCTCAAGTTGATCAGTTTGCATAACACAGTCGAAAGGGGGTTTACCGACTCCTGCCAAAAGACCCCGTTCGGACCTCGGCAGATGTCGCCTCTGCTTCTATGGAATTTATAGGTATTAAGCCTGCAGATCTTGAGCTCATATGGCCCTGAAACTATTGCTTACAGCCTTTTTATTGTTCGAGGGCAAAGTTGCTGAGATGATGCAAGTTCCTGTACAGCTTCATGGCCCTTGCTAATGTACCACTGACTAAAGTGGGAGTAACTTGAATGGAGAGGTTCCCGAAAATCCGATGGAAAATGGCTTTCTCCTAAATGCCCGGGAGTCATCTTAATTTGTACCTTGTCACAACAATCTCTCTTGGACGTGCAGGTGGGCTTGGCATCGACTTCCTGGGGCGAATCGTGGGGCAATAAATGAAACTCAAGCGCAGGAGGCGCCTTCCTCGAGCTCTAATTTTGATGGGCGCGCCAGCATGCTGTCCAGCGTGACTGGGCAGCAATGCCAGCACCGTCAGATGCAGCCTCAGCAGAGCAGATTGCCAGCTCGCCTGTGCAGGCGAAGCCCACAGAGGCGGAGGATGCAGCTTCAGAGGAGCACCAGTCGAGCAGGCAAGCTCTGGAGCATGCCCAGGCGACAGAGCCAGAAGGTGCAGCCTCAGAGGAGCATCATTCGAGCAGGCCAGCTCTGGAGAAGGCGCAGGCGACAGCAGAAGGTGGAGCAGTGGAGCATCTCGAGCAGCGCAGCAGCGACATACCCCTGCGCCAGCGCTACATGAAAATGCAGGTGGAGAGGGAACAGCGCGCAGCACGCATCCAGGCATCAAGTCAGAGCCTCACCTTCTCTGCTTGTGCATTTGTCTCCTTCATACTGCCCCACTGCTGATGCCTGCGGCCTGCTCTGTCAGATGCTATCTGGTTTGCCAAGTGTAATCTTGTCTCTTACAGCACCAGTGCATCTTTCGCACCCCCTCCTGTCACATCATGCCGCTGCAGTCATATTAGTGGGACCCTTAGCAGGCAGCTTCTCCTCCAGATGCGGCCTCTGCCTTCGTCTGGTGGCCAGGCAACCTGTCCAGTATTCTGTTCTAATTTAGGTGTGTTATTCATGCTGGTGCAGGCTTGTCCGTGGGCAGCGCAGAGCCGGGGGCGCCCAGCACGGTGGTGGCGCGCATGCACTACATGACGGCAGCCGAGATGAAGTGGACGATGTCATTTCTGCACGCCGCTGAGGTGGCAGCCGCAGGTGAGGTTGCCTGCCTACATTGTTCTGAAACCATCCCATGCTTTCGTGCATTTTGCTCTACTCGTCCTAAAATTTTCCATCCGCAGTTCCGGATCAACCTTCTGTAGAATGTGGCATATCTGTAGCTGCTTGCAAAGATAAAAAGCAGAAATACTGTTTTTGGTTTTCTAATTGATTCAAGGGCAAGTGAAGCGTGGCCTGCGGTCTTTTGAAAGGCTGAAAATGCTTGATCTTTGAAGAGTACTGCTCCTATGGTCTCATAGCAGATATATTACATGGGTCTCCACATGAAGACCTTGCATGCATGCAGTGTTTCTTGCGCTGATCCTGGTGGCCAAGCTGCGCGGGAAGGACCAGTGGCTCGCGACGCAGCGCAACCTGAGCATCGCCGATGTAGCAGTCTTTTCATTCCTCTTCCTGCTGCTCTTCGGGCTTTTCGCTGCCTTTGCTGCGCACGTTCAATGGGCCTCGAGGTGCTCACCGCAACCAGGACGTCCTAAATACCTAGGAATATGCCTGCATGCAAGGAAAGCATGCAAAGAGGATGGCTCCTGCAGCGTAGCATGGTATTGAGCCAATCAGGGATTTCGCTGTAGTGTATGTGGAACCTTGTTGCACTCATCCCCAGAGAGCAGCACTGCAGTGTCTCGTCCCTGGGCAGGGGAACTTTATTCTAAAGCGCCTATTCTGAAGCGCCTCATGATGTGAGTCGGCGGCGCATAATCACCTGCGTTGGAGCGCGACGAGCACGCAATTGCATGCTCAGGCTACACGTTGCGCAGGCACGGCCGAGCATGGCCGCAGCGGCAGCGCCGCTCTGCGGCGATCCTGACGGTGGAGGCGCTGACTCAGATCGCCAATCTAGGCTTTGTGGTGGCGGCTGATGTGTATCTGCTGGCGCGGCCGTGCCATGTGCGCTCGGAAGTCACTTTCGGCCTCGCCTTTGGCAACTGGACCTGCTGGAACACCCTCTTCCTCATTTTGACGGTGCGTGCTGTGCTGGTGCCCCAATTGAGAGTGCAGTACTTGCACTGAGGCCTTTACTGATACAAGTGGTCCTTCGCGTTGATCTCTTAACTACCCAAGCGTGTCCTTTTCACTGAGATCTCAAGACAAGCATGTCTTATGCATGCTGCAGATGTGTGCAAATGACTGCAGACTTTGAAAGACCATATTGGAACCTTTCAAAGCCTGCGCTTCTTCAATCCCTATCCTGAGGATGCGGGTGCTTTGTCAGTGCAGGTGCGGGCGCACAACCTGAACATGTGGCAGGACAGCGATGGAGCACCCAGGTAAGTTATGCCTGAACAACACAAGCATATCAGCGGGCCCCCTGGCAACCAGAGCATTTGAATGGTGGGAGGATTAAGCATATTGTGTTTAATCGATCAGCAAGGGTTAATGTTGTGATGTGCAGGGGTGACCGTGCCGATGCTGTTCTCCTCGACGCCCCCTGGAGCGTCCATGCGCCAAAGCTCATCCTGTGGGCGGCAGTGGAGGTAATGAAAGCTGTGCAACTTTTCCGGTAAGCTGCCCCAACCGTTGACTTCCTTGTATCAATTTCCTTCTATCTTCCTGTGCCAAGGAGCTTGCACCTTGCAGCCAAGTGCTTGAGCTCACGAAGGACAGAGATATGACTGGGGATGCACATTTTGTGAGACAGCTTGTTGACCAGCCTCCTTCAAGGTTTTGCCCAATGTGTGTCCTTTTGCATTGGAGCTTGACAAGTGCTCTGATTGTTGAAGTTTCTTGAGATAGAGCTCCCTGGACACTCATAACACCCACAAAGTCTCTGCGTATCTCAGCATTTCTGAGAGTGCAAGATGTGCAGCAAGAGGCTGCAAGTCCAGCATGCTCAAGGACATCCCATCTCAAGTCTTCTGGTAGACAACAGCTATACTTTGCAGCAATTGTTTCTCCATGCTGCAGCATGTTGCATGACGGTGGTATTATGAGCGCGACGTCCTGTAACAAGGCGTTCAGCGGGTGCCGCCACAACGCCACTTATGTTGCGCTGGCTGGCGCTATCTTTGCAGTCTTCTTCGCGTACTTCGGACTATTCTTCTTCTACCTCGGCCGCGCCTTCCGCCAGCTGCGCGCGCACAACTACAGGTGCCAGAAGCCATTTGAAGGCTGAGATCTCATTGCAAGACAATTGTTTTCAAAAGGAATTGCCACCAGTCCAAGTTGAAAAAGTCCCAAACATGGCTTCATGACGAGCTCATGCTCCTGCGGCGGGTGGACCAGCGTCAGGCTCTGTGCTCTGGACTTTCGAGGACCCCACTGTGATTTCAGAGCAGAGGGCCTGAGGCTGCGGCGCTTGTTGTAGGAGCCTCGGCTTAAGCGAGATGGGCTCTTTCTGTCCGTTTCAGGGAATTTTTGTGCACGTGACAGGCTCAATGCAGGCGGAGAGCTGTCTCTGCTTTCACAGGATGCAGGGTTTCAATAGGCCTGTCTGGTGTGCAGAAGTTACAGGTCTGGTATCTGTGGGCCATGCATGTGAAGGGTGGATCACCTGCGCAGGGAATTCCGAGTGACCAACCAGATGGCGCGCCTAATGTTGCGCACTCGGGTGACAAGCATTTTTATTTTTGCGGCCGGCTTTGTCATTTATTACTTTGTGAGAATGGAGTCCTGCATTGCGTGGACGGCCTCCGCTTCTGGCTACATGCCGCTACACTTAATAATGACCACCAAGATAGGCGTGCTGCTGTACATGCACACGCCCTCCAATGCTCGCGGCAAGGACCATGTGCTGCGGGTGAGGCCCAAAGTGTCTGGTGCACGTGCCCTGCTTGCTCTATGCTGTGAGAAAGCTTTCGTGAATCGCCACAAAGGCCACCAGGGATAATTCATGCTCCAGGTCAATGTGCTGTGCATAACTGGTGCCTGGACAGGTCTTCAGACGTGTGTCTGACTCCCCTGGGCGTGAACATCCATCAATCAATGCATCTGATTGGCCAGAAGGTGTTTCGTATCTGGCTCTCATTGCCTGACAAGTGCTCGGTGGCCTGAGCGGACGTAGCCACCTCAATACCATTCTTTTCTCACTTGGTCCCACGGAGAACAACTTACAACGTTCATTTCCTCTCCAGGTGTGGCTGGAGCAGTTTTCGTGGACGGAGGCGGCCAAGCCAGGGAAGATGGAGCAGCGGCGACAGCAGCTTCCGGCTGACAGCGCTGCAGGGAATGCCATGGACCGCGAGCCCATGTTCTGCTTCGAGACGGCCATCAAGCTCTACTATTTCTCCCACATCATCTACTACTACGAGAAGGTGTGTGCCTTCCTGAGTATGTTGCAAATTGATGATTAGTCCGCCCATTGTAGAGGAGCGCCAGATGAAATCCATCCCACACTTGTCATGGCCTGCCCTAATGTAAATCGAGGTGCAGATACAGGGATTGGGGAGTTCAAAACAGCAAATTTACAGATGAATAAAGAATAGAGACTAGGAATTGTTCAGCCAAGCGCCTACGAGGGGACCACTTTAATTCAGGTCATCAACCAGAAAGTGGAAGCAGGCTGCATGTGGTGCAGAAAGCAACTGTATGCATTACAAAACCCCCCAGAGAAGCACTGAATGACAAGACAGGCGTGAAATGCATTTGTTGCACTTCACTGCATGCACTTTGACGCCGGTCTTGTTGCATAAAGCTTTTCTGGGCTGTTGCTACTGTGATGCTTAAGAGTGGCAAATACGCACAATTTGCTCTGAGCCTGGCGAGCTTTCTTGTCACATCTGGGGTCTACAGCATGAGACAACTCCATTGCTTCCATGGACCATTCCTGGATGTATTGCGCTGCGTCCTTTCAGTATCATGACTAACATCCCAAATCAAATTAAAATCTAAATCTAAATACGACTGCTTGCCATGCAGCTGGACGGCGTGCTGCCGGAGTGTGCGGCATGTGCCAACAACCCGGTGGAGCATGTGGGCATGAACAGGGAACGCCTCTCGCAGACGCTCGACCACCTGCGGCCACGCCTTAGTCATCTCAATGACATCAGCGGCCCGGTGCCACCGCCTGATCGGGCGCTGGACCCCCCGGCCTTCGCCACTCACCTGTCCGGGGTGCGCGATCTTCATCCCTCATTGGGCACGCGTGAGACATTTGTGCTAGGACAGATCCATGATGGCACTGGTCATATCTCTTTGGGCGTCTCAAGTGTCTTGCTTAAAGGGCGTGGTCTGCTCTGTGTCACATCTCATGCAAATCTGGCCTGGACCTTGTTCATCTGCCACGTGCTGTTGCGCACATATCCGGCAGTTAGACAAAGTTAGACTGGATCTGTGTGCGATGTTCTCTTCTGCCCTTTTCTCAAATTCTCTCTGGTGCTGACGTTTCATTTACAATAGAGCATTGCACCGAGGTACACTTCTGCTCTTATCCCAAAACTTGTAGCCCTTATATTGATAAAATGCATGATGTTGCAGGGGGTGAGTAATCGCACAGTGTGCCCAAAGTGCTGCACCGAGAGGCACCCGGCAACAACCCCTCGCGGGGCGGCGGCAGCTGCCGCGAAGCTGGACTCGCTGGATTTTGCGCTGGGATTGTACAAGCTCGAGGACCTGGAGATGATGTGGGAGAGACGATGGGACACTGTGGCGTTGGTCGGCTGGGGGCCTGGTCGCATCGTTGTGGTCTTTCGCGGCACTACCACACTCAAGAATGTCTATGCCGACCTGCAGGCATGTGAGCTGTGCATCCTGTGCCAGGGTCTCTCTAGTGAAGAGCAGTTCCTCTTTATGCGCAGTGTTGATTGTACCCTTGTGAAGCTCATTTTGGAGGTGGACACATCAGCTGGTTGAGGCAGCATTCGCAGCTTTCGATTATCTTTTCTAGCCCACTAGTGTATCACATGAGCATGACCATGAGAGGGCTGCTTGTCATGGTTGTCACGGCAAATGTCATCTCTCCCTGGCAAAGAGAGGGGCTGGGGATAAATTTAGAGTGCCCCAACAGCCATGTCCAGTCTTTTCTGGCAGAGTCTTGAAGGGTTTCCAAAGTTTTGGTCCAAGTACATTTGTCTGAAAGTGCGATGCGCTGCGCTGTCGTGGCACGGCGATTGTCATTTCCTCCCAGCAACCTGGCAGTTGCTGTAAGATTCAGAAGGAAAGCCAGAAACCACGTGGGATATTCAAAAAAATAAGCATACATACTCACCGTCTGAGAATGTGCTGCGCTGTGCTGTGCAGGCGTGGCAGCGCGCGTACCCGCCGGGGCGCACCGGCCGGCTGCTGGGCCGCCCGGCAGTGCACAACGGCTTTCTAAAGTCCTACATGGCCAACAGCTTCAGCGAGCGCATAGTCAGCAAAGTGGTGGACGTCGTGCGATCTCACGACTGGCCCAACACTCAGGTTAGCAAGTACTGGTGCACCCCTGCGGCATGTGGAACGCGTGGTCTATGCCTTTTTCATTGGTATTGTTGTTGGCAGTCAGCGAGTCAGACAAGCAAAACTGCATGCTTACCCGTCCTCTCTGCAACATAGAATGCTGAAAAGGTGATTGTCTGGCTCCACATCTCAGCCAAAAGCCTTGCGCATCCGCAGCACTACAAACAGAGCTCACAACAGGCAGATTGCCACATTAATGGGCGCAGTAATCAGCCACCTTGTGAGACATAGGGAAGGTTTGGCGATCACCTGAGTAGGCATCACTCTTGAAGATCACATCAAACCAATGCCATCTTCTATGCAGGTGTTTGTCGCTGGGCACTCCCTGGGCGGCGCACTGGCGAATCTGGCGGCGTATGACATCGTGAAGGGTCTAAAATTGGTGGACAGAAAGACAACGGTGTCGTGCTACACATTTGGCGCCCCCCGTGTGGGCAACTATGCCTTCGCGCACGAGTACACCACGAATGTACCAGACACCTGGAGCATCATCAACGACCAGGTGGGCTGAACTGACTTGATTTCTAATCACAAAAATCTCAAATAAATAAATTAAAAAAAAGACAAATTAGTCACCCAATGCGTGGGCAACGTGCCCCGGCCTGTTGCAGTTAGGTCGCCCTTGTTGTTGCATAGAGTCTTAGTTAACTAGCTCGGAAGACATCTTTGGGATTTGCCCAACCCTGCGCAACGCATGTTCTTTCGTCTCTCATGTGCAAGCTGTCAGCCTTTTCAAAGGTGCTCCTCATTTCAACCTGCAGGGTATTGCAGGAAGCATCCACAGCTTGACTAAAACGAGTGAAGTATGAACCCTTCCGGGTAGAGCCGCGGCAGTGTCTTAATCTTATGGATATATGAGGTCGCGAGCATGTATCCCAAAGATGGTGACAAGTGCAAGGATAGTGAAATTGCTGCATGCATGCATGCAGGATGCGGTGGCGCGCAACGCGAAATTCTGGCTGCTGTACAAGCGGCCGGGGCAGCGAGTGCTGATCAATGACCGGGGTGACATGCTCGTGCGGCCGTCCTTCGCAGAGCTGTCCATGCAGCAGTCGCCCTTCCTCACCTCCCTCTCCCAGGCACGCTACTCACCCTATCTAACTTCAACAAACTCTGACTTGAATGAAATGAAAAAGGCGTCCGGCGTTGCATCAATCTGTGCATGAGCAGTATCTATGCAGAAGTCTTTCCCCAGGCATGTGCATGGGTTGCATGGGTTGCATGCACCTTACGGGCAGATTTCCCCTGAAATTCTGTGCCGCTGAGCAATATTTATAATAGTAGGGCAGTCCCTGTGGAGGTCGGTTTCTCTTCCTCGCCTGCCTCACCCAGGAGCGCTATCCACTTGCACCTTGCGCATGCGGCAGAAAATCTCAGCAGCACATGTTAGAGCCAGCTGCTCAAAAACCCTTCAATATGGAGTAGCAAGCTGTCAGAGAGCATAGGATAGCCAAATGGCTGCTAATTTGTGAATGCTGTGCCTTGCAGCACTACTTGTTGTCCTACCGCGACTCGCTGGCTGCTGTCTGCTCTGCGCAGATGAACCGCAAGAAACGCGTTCAGGTCAGTCTCTCACTGCAAATTTTCCCCGCCTTGTCATCTTAAGTATCTCTCACTGGCCAAAAATTTATACCCACACCCAGACGGAGTCATCGTCAGTTCCTGCATGCTCACAAACTTATTGCCATTGTCTAATGTGGGAAAGAATGTCTTGCAATAGACAAGCAGAGGGGTTTATCATTGTTCATGCGGATGCAGGGTGGCCTGGCGGGGGTGATGGTATTATTGGAGGGGGATGAATTCGTGCGGGGGATATTGGAGCCTGCCGGGCTGACGCTGGCGGACGTGCGCAACCGCAACCTCATCTCTGGCAAGTCCCCTCTGCAGGAACGCCCCTGGACAGCCTCGCGCCAGCTGTCACGCCAGCGCTCCTCAGCCGTCAGGTGCGCCTGTTTTGGCTGACAGACCTGTTTGTACGCCTGTTTTGTGCAGGGGCTTGCAGGCACAGTTCTGTGAAGCAGCACTATGTCATTATGGGAGGGCAGATTCCTCCTTTGCATGGAGCACTCGCAGGTGAAACGCGTGTCGGCCCAAAAGGTTTTCATCGCCCCACCAAGAAAATTTCATGCAAATCCTCATTCATCTTGTAGCAGGCAATCAAGTACAATTTGATTATTCCAGGCTATGAGTCCATCCAGCCTGGCATAATCAACAGCAGTGCTAAAGTGCTCTCTTTGCAGAGACTAATGTGGGTGGCTGACACAACTTGCCTCCGATTCCTTCATGCAACGACAGAATCAACTTTAAGTTCTAGTAAACATTGATGTTGCAACGCTTTAGCCGCTCTTTGGCTATTGTTCCTTAGTTTTGAGTTTCTGAGCGCTGTGTGCGCCGCAGCCCCATGAGCACTGTTGCAGAGCAGCCGGTGTCTCCCTTCCACGAGGTGGAGCTATCACCTGGGCTGAAGCTAGCGCGGCTGAGCGCCGCCCCGGCCGACCCGGCCGAGGAAGAGCGCGCGGATCAGCCGCAGCCGTCGATGCGGCGGCAGCAAACCAAGCACACCAGCAACGACTTCTGGTGGACTGCGCTGCCCAAGAGGGTCAGCAGGTGAGTTGCAGATTCCGACACATAAGTCCTTGTTGATGGAGTGAACCTGATCAGAGCGTGCCAGGCATAATGTCTTGACCACCTCTACGTGGGCGTCTTGCTCCGCACCATGCAGAGCTTTTGCTTGCTTTGCTCTGTATAAGTCATGCGAAGCCTCAAGGATATTGGCCGAGTCTGCGTGGTGCGTTGGCACTCTGCTCAGGCGTGGAATCAAGGTACTCGATGTAGTAATAAAAAAGTCCAGCAGAAGCCGTTGCAGATTTGCTTATTATTATTCTGCTCCCTGCAGCCGTCCGTTAGGCCCGCAAATGACGGCCTCGCTGGCCGGCCTGCCGCCGCGGCCGGCCCCGCCAAAGCAGAGCGCGGTGTCAAGACAAGTGCAGAGACTCTCGAGAGCCTTCTCCGGCTTTGCATTCCTGCACGGCGCGGACTCGAGCAATTCTGATAGGCACCGTTCCCTCGGTGCAACAACCAGCGTTCTCGCAGGCTTAGCAGAGTTGCTGCGAGGCAAAACACCGACGCCGTTAATCGTTGCAGCCGCGGCCTCGGAACAGGAGGAGGAGGTACACACCGCAGGCGTGCAGTCGGCGCCGCCGCTCCGGGGGGCCCGGTTTGTCGGTGGCGAGCATGGGGTCCCTGGGGGGTCTGAAGGCGTGCTTAAGCCATTGTGGCATGAGGAGCTGGCTGCCAAATTGGGCAACATGGAAGCCGGCCTGCACGTGGCTACTCAGCGCAAAAAAGAGCAGATAGCAGGGATTTTGACTGGCACACCTCATCTTGCTGAGTCACTTGTGTGAGTAGCTGCGAATGAGACCATTTAATTTGAACCCGCAACAACTTAGGAACTGAGAACTCTTCCGTTATATCATATACACAGCCGTTATTGTGGTAGAAATGTGCGGCACGGAGTCAGTGTGCAGCTCGCATGGTCATCGAAGCAATCACGCCCGCCGCAAGAAAGCGAGTTCACCACTGAATAGATCAATTTCAAATCTGCCACGAAGTTGATGCAGACCGTTTCAGCATGGAGTCCCAGCAGAGTATATTGACAGAAGTAGCCATCAGGCTCTGCTGTTCTGCGATCATTCTATGATTATGCATCTATACATTGAAGAGTTCAGCAGTGCTACTAGTGCCCTGTACCATTGTGACTTGCCTTGTGAGTGCCTGATCAGTCAGGTGGCTCAAATTCCCAAATCTAATTCGAACAAGCATTTGGTTGTGATTTTGAGGCTTCCAATCATCAAGTTCTGATGCTTTTGCTTGGAACTTTCGTCCAGCACACTCTGTAGGAACCGGCTGTGCGTTGGTGCTGCATGCCACGTACTGTGTTGATCTGATAAAATGATTTTTAGAGAATGTGAGGCCCCAGGGGGTCCAAGGAAAGCCCAGTGGTGCGGCAGCCCAAAGGACGAGGCTGGTTTTGTGACCTCTCAGATGAATCAGCTTGCAATTGTATTCATATTCAGTATCGCCGGCTTTTACTGCCACTGTAGTTCAGTAGTAATGGTCTGACCACAGCCCAGTTGGCAAAGGCAGCTAATCACGTCACAAGGTGTAAAGGATTGTTATCTGCCATTCTGATAGTGCTTCAATTAGAAATATGAAACTCTCAAACATAGATCGCGCTGTGAATGACCCATGGGTCTTAAAGCCCGTTGGACATTGAACGAGCAGTAGATGTAACGCATCCTTTGCAAATGAGCACAGCATTGCATTACCGATTAAACCGCCGGTTCCTGCACAGGTTTACGGCATTTGAGTCCAAGTACGCTACAGTGTTTTCGGCATGCAGGCGTTTTAGTAAAGTTGCGTGTGCTTAAGGTGAGACCACATCAAAGATTACGAGAGAGCTTGGAGCGCAGGCTTAGAGAAATGGGTACCGAGCTGCGTGAGTGCTTTTCGAACGTCGACCTCGATTTGCCTTTCAAGGGCAGGTTAGTCACCCTCATCTCAACAATAACAGATCAGCAGCTGCCGCGGCATTCGACGCCAGCCTTCGTAAAATCCTTGCCCCGCCCTTCCCTGGCACTATAAAATCCTGAAGAGTGACGAAAATGTCACACATATCTGAAAATCATCCCAAAGGCTGAGGAAACAAGCGCCTTCGTCTGCATACCGGAATCCCAAAACGCGGACCTAGGACCTGATACTCGCGGCAAGCAATCAAAAGGGTGTGTGCAACCACAAATCATGATGTGTCATTCTCAAACACCCATTTTTGAAGGAGTGCAGTTATTAGTTTGTATTGCTGGTGTTGTGACAAGGTTTCACCGGTCACCTCAGGTTGTGCAATGGGGTGTTGGCAGGTAGAGGGGTTGTCGATCCCAATCAAAATGGCTTCACCTCGAATCCAATTCATCCTCATATGCTCACTGGTCATTGCGTCGAGCGCAGCAGCCCAGCAGGTACGCCAGACCGGGCTGTGCGGATCTCCCCATAAGATGATCCGAGACAGCAATTAATGCACTTATGAAAAACTCAAGAATAAAAAAATTATTGGAAAAAGGACTTTTGTTTTGATCCAGGAAAAGTCAACCGCGACGAGCTACTTTTCCCAGAAGTTTTCCGCTGTCGCCAGCGAGACGTACCCTGGGGGCACCTACAAGTTCAGCAACGTCGCAAACTTCCCCGGGTCGCCAGCAATCTCGGCTTCCCTGATTACCCTCGTGCCAGGTGGACTGAGAGAGTTGCACTGGCACAACGCCAGCGAGTGGGCCTATGTCCTCAACGGCACTTGCAGGTGGGAAACTTTATTTGCACCCTCCTTCACAGCGGACCTCTGTAGGTTGTCTTTCCAGCACATGGGATGCACGACTTGCTCCCAATAATAGTGCAATTCAGGAGGCCGCTCCTGCGCAGCTGCATCGTGCAAGAGACAGCGTGCCGGCCATGCTGGATGTGAGTGTTCCAAGGAACTGAGGATCTGCATGCATTATCTGGAAGTTTGCTAGCCGCAATTTGCGGCGCACACAGATGTCAACAGCAGGATAGTGATGCAAGCAGCACACTTCAGTGAAGGCAATCCTCTGCGGGGATTCTTGCAGGATTACTGAGAATTCGAATCTGAATGTGCGCTGACGGCGTTGCTGCTGTGCTGTGCAGGGCCACTGTGATGGAGAGCACGATGCCCGGCGCGCAGCGGCCGACAGAAACATGGGACTATGGCGCCGGGGATATCTGGTATTTCCGCCCCAATGAGGCCCACATGGTGCAGGGCCTCGCTCCCACCGGCTGCACCTACCTGGCAGGTGAGTGATTTTCAGATCCCATGCACTGCAGACACATCTCATGGGCAGCAATCTGCTGTATTCATCGCTTGTTCTGGCATTGCTGACTCAAAAGTGGGTGCTGCAGACACCAGACACAATGTACTGATGCATGCCAAACCGCAGATGTGTACAGTCCAGAACCTTCTGATTTGATGGAGCAGAAGATATCATGGATATTAAATCCCGGTAGCCTTTGTCAAAGAATAATAGGCTTCATCACTGGAGGCCTCAGTACTGCTAGCTCCTGCATCTTGAGACTCAGCTGCGGAGCACAGAAGCAATGCAATGAGCCCGTGAACTGACATGCTGGTGGATTTGCGCGCAGGTTACAACGACGGCGCATTCGACGACAAGAGAGCCCTGAGCATGAGTGCGTGGGCTTCAACGCTCCCACCCGAGATCTTGGCAGAGAGTCTCGGCGTGAACACATCAGACATCAGTGACGGGATCGCCGCAAACACATTCACCTTCCTGCCCCTGGGGCCCGTTCCGGATATCTCCCTCGATGACTCGGAACACCATCGCTCGGCCGCCGGCGCTGGCCGTCAAGCAGACTCACCGCTTCCAGGTGTCGGAATCCATACCCCTGGTGAGCCCCTTTTTCTCACTTTCACATTCCCTTGATGCCATAATAATTGCCCAAGTGGCATTGTTCCTGCTGCTGCTCAGACTCCCAAAATGCGACAGACCAGTGCCATGCATGCATATACACTACTGCTGGAAGGTGTATGGGGCGTAGCAAAAGCACAGATGATAGCGCCAAGCGCTGACCGTGCGCTGCCAGCTGGCAATGAGTCATTGACAGTCAACGTGACCAACTCCGGCCTGTTCTGGCAGATCGACGCCGCCGGCGGCTGGGTGCGAGAGGCGTCGACCGAGCTGTTTCCCATCGCCAGTGACATGAGCGGCGCCGTCATCAGGTTTGCTCCGGGGGGACTGAGGCAGATCCACTGGCATCCCACCCTCAGCGAGTGGCAATTTGTCATCAACGGCACTCTGCGGGTGAGCCATCATGCATGTATCTTGTATAAAATAACTTGCAGCTTTGCAGCCGGGCATGCGGTGCCCTGCATTGTCCTTGCAGATATTGCCTGGATCAGTGCAGGCAAAATATCGCTGTCCACCAACCTTCGCAGCAGTGCACTGGTCCTTCCTTCTGTGTGTTTTGACATTCCGGGCAGCTGCAGAAATAGAGCACTCGGGCCAGGAATGGTGATGCAGTGTGCTGTGTGCTTTCACCTGCACCATCTCAAAAGCCAGGGATCAGAGAGAGAAAGGGTCTAGCAAGAATGAAAGCTTATCAGGTGATCAACCTGAGAGCAAGTGGCAGCGCTTGAGACCCAGAATTGCTGCGCGCAGGTGGGTGTATTCTTGGAGCCAGGGGTGTTTGAGGAGGCTGTACTGGGCGCGGGCGATGTTGGCTATGCACCAAAGGGGTCGGGGCACTGGCTGCAGAACCCGTCGGAGACAGAGGATGCGTACTGCATTCTCATCTTTGACGACGGCCCTTTCACCAGCATTGAGCTGCCCTGGGTCCTCGGCAATGTCCCCTACCAGGTAAATATTTGACTATCCCCTTTGAATATTATTCTTACGGTCCCAAAAGGGTGTGGCAGACTCAGTAGGCAGGATATCAGCTGTCAATGATGAGCTGCCGAGGCCCCTTTGCTCAGCAAAGTGTTCAGAAAACCTCATCAAGCTTGGAAAGTTTGTCAGGCATGTCCAGTGGCTTGTTGGCTCAAGAGCCTTTGGCAATCCTTGCAGTGCAGTACATTTTTGTGGGCACAGATCGGACATTGCTGGGCTTCAAGCTGCTCCGTTTTTTACTTATGCCCGTTCAATGCCATTTGCGAGACAAGCTACATGTCGTGCAAAGTGCTGATGATCTTGGAGAAAATGTTGAACTCACTAGAGTCTTTCCGCATTTGCAGGTGTCCGCCACCACGTTGAACAGCACACTGGCATTCGCACAGTCCATCAGCTACAGCCAGCCCTCCATGGCTGGAAAGAACATCACCAGCTCCTGATTCTAGGATTCCAGTACATGGACAGTACACATTTCAGCTAAGGAGCAACAAAGCAGCAGCAGCCACCTACTTACCATTAGTGACCAGTAGTGACTGCAGCAGTCGCTTTGTAAGCGCTGCAAACTTGGCACGCCGTATTCTTGAGGAATGGCCCCGGTTGGCGGGGGCCGATACAAATACTGAGCACCGTGCCCACGGTTGATTGGGTAGCTTGCTTGGATCTGGCAAGTCCATCAAGGGGTAGGATTTTGGAAGCCTTTGCTACAGCTTGTCTGCAGACGCACCTTGCCTCCGGCAGGGAAAAAGAGTGTAATAATCCTGGAGGAAAAAAGTGTTAAGTGTTGAGGAAGTAGTTGAGACTGAAAACTTGAACTCTGAGGCTTGCTCGAAGTGCCTCGTTGGAGATGAGAAGTATTGCACATGACACTCATGGAAACAATTTTTATGCTCTGGTACTGTCCCTGAAATTTCGGTGTGGGCATTTTAAACGAGCTGCCACTGCCGGCATTCCAGGCTGCCATGGCAAATATTGCACTACTGTAGCGCTGAATTTGGTTGGGGATAATGGACTGCTGACATTAAGCAGAGCTAGTGCCAAAAGTATGGGTAAAGGGCTGCCTCGCAGTGGAAGTATTTATTGTCACTGCCTGCCTACATCCAAAATGTGGAGCTAGCAGTTGTGAAGGCTGCTTGAATGCGCCTGCGTGCGGCCAGACTTTTGCATGCATCAATAATATAGGCCAGCGTGACTGCCTAGCTTCAAGCTATACAATGTAATCATTATGTGATAACGATTGATATAAAGATTCTACTAGCAACTGCTCTTGAATATCGCTTACGCAATTGGCATCCATGCGTATGCAATGCAGCGCACAGTAGGGTGCCGCACCCTTCTGTGCGCGGCGGCCGCGATTGCTGTTCACATGATCGTGGTGAAAGGCTAAATTTAAACCACTGATATGCGCGGCGCATGCGCATCGGTGGTGATGCGGCGAATGATGCATGTGCATGGAGTAAAGCCGTTCATGTGCGTAAGATTTTGATGCATACGCCAGACGTTTGACAGAATAACACTTCCAGCAGGTTACTGACTGTCCTGATTGCAGTTCGAATGTCAATGCTGGTGCCTGCTTCGGCAGTTTCCTCCCAGTGCGTGAACCGGTTCGTCATGATGCCGAGATTATCTTTGCTTGGTGGTGCAATATATCAATGTGAAATAAACACAACAGTGAATCAATTGCTTTAGTTGTTTTACGTAGGGGATATTTCGACAGCATCATACTACTGGATTGTGCTTCAATTATATGTCAGCTAAGAATATTCATTAACCAGATAAAGCCACTGTGATCCATTCAGAGATTGAAGAAAGCATTTTCCTAGATTCCTAATCCTTTGTACGATCACAACAGTATGGACCACCCCAAAAGGCTCACTGTTGCGATTCCGGATGCACAGATCGCTGACCTGAAGTCCAGGTTGAGTCAGACTCGCTGGCCTGATCAACTTGAAGGTGTGGGATGGGAGTACGGATCCGAGCTCAGCTACGTGAAGGTGATCAAGTGCTATATACCATGTTGCTTGAGAGACTGCACCTCGGAGCGTCCCGCATGTGCATCCCCATCGTTTGCACACGCAGCATTATGTTGTGGCAAGCACCTTCCAAGTATCCGTCCGCTAATTTAATAGTAGAAATGGGATGCAAATGCAGGAACTAGCTGAGTACTGGCAGAACACCTTTGACTGGAAGAAGGCTGAGGCATCTCTGAACTCCTTTGCCAACTACGAGATGCGGGTGAATGGGATCGAGCTGCACTTCATCCACGAGCGCTCGACAGACCCAGACGCTATTCCCATCCTGCTGTCCCATGGCTGGCCTGGGAGCGTCTTTGAATTCCACAAGATCATCAGGAAGCTCACCACGCCAGGTTAGCCTCCTAGAGCCCTCCATTGGAAATAAAAACATTACCCCAATCCTCCAGTAGCGCCCGTGAGAGTGCACTCAATTGGGTTCCTGGTAAAGCAGTCCTGGACTAAATGGAGCGGTCTGGTGCCTCAGCAAGACAGACAATTGCCACATGACAGGGCAATTTTCACAATCTTACACGTGCTGCTGCTACCAGGTTGAGTACCTTGACAACTACTACTAGTACAGCGATTACTACTTACAATGGTTGCTTTGTGCAGGCGCGAATGGGGGCAAGAAGCAGGCCTTCCATGTGGTGGCGCCCTCACTGCCGGGCTACGGCTTCTCATCGGCCCCGACAAAGCCCGGCTTTGGAGTGAACCAGATCGCGGCCACCTTCGATGAGCTCATGGTCAAGCTGGGCTACACCAGCTATGTCGCACAAGGTGCGCACATGCCACAAGATGATTGCCATTCTCAAGGCTGTCGTCAGTCACTGGGGCTGGAAATTCTGTGTTATATAGATGCTTGTTGCTTGTGACCTTGCATGCATATACATGCAAGGTCTCAGGGGCTCAGATGGATGACAGGCACTCTCTGCGTTTGGCGCTATCACTGGTGAGGAGGAGTTGGGCGCATCAGGGGTGGATTACTCAGGGTTTGTGAGCGCGTGAGGAGGCTAATTTGAGGGTCAGTGAGTGCATGAAGGGGGTTACTGATGGTGAGTCAGCGCGCAGGTGGCGACTGGGGCAGCGCCATAACCACGGTGCTGGGCGCGCTGCACTCGGAACACTGCAAGGCCATCCACATCAACCTCTTAATTGCGTCCCCCAGCCTATTAAACCCCTGGCACCTGGCCCAGGTGCTGACAACTCTCTTGAAGGAGGGCTCCATTCCGTATTATTATTATTGTTATTACACGCTTCTCCTGCCATAAGCAGGGTGCGTGTGCAGAAGGCTGTAAAATTTTCTGCCTGTCGGGCTTCCCTATTTCTATGTCAGGAGAGTTGGAGCCTGAGATCCCTATGAACCATAAATATTGCCTGACGCTGGCAAAGACAAGCCGGGGTGTACCTCCTTGGGTTGACGCTCTGAGGTACTCTCATCGTTGCCTCTTCTGGAGTTGGCAGCAGAGGAAGACCAATCTGCCTGGATTTAGTGAAGTCAATGGTGGAAGGCTGAAGTCCAATAGGGAAAAGGATGAATCGTATGAACATTTTTGCTGAGTGGGCTTTTGGTGCACCCAGATTGCCAATGCGAGCCTGCCCATCGCCAACTGGTTCCCGCTCTTCATCAGCTTCCAGGAGATGGCTTGGCTCAAAGCCTCGAAAGACTTCCAGGACAAGGAAACGGGTGCTCATCCCTTTGGCTCTGTCTGTCTGTGTTTGACTGCTTGAGCTGGCATACAGAGCCCTGCGTGACCCTGTCCGGACTTGCTCAAATCGGACTGACTACAATTGGAGGGCCATTCTGTTGTGCTTCTGGAAATGAGCTTGTTCCCAGACGACATGGAACTGGCTGTCAGGATTCTCCTGACCTGGGAGGTAGCCGTGGCCTGTATTGTGGGCTACAGTTTGCGCCTGGGTTTTTGCGCCATTCTTTTCAATGTTTGCCAGACTTGGGAAGGGGATTTGCGCCCAAAATCCTTCAGCATGGGTGAGTTATGCATGTGCTTGCTGTGCAGGGTACTCCAAGATCCAGGGCACCAAGCCTCAGACGCTCGGCTACGCACTGAACGACTCCGCAGTTGGTGAGCATTCAACTCGGCGTTTCGGCTTCTACCTAATTCTCACTCACATCTGAAAATGACAATGCACACAAGGCCACAGACGGGCATGCTCACTTTTTGCAAGAAGCCCAAATGCATGAAACCACTTGCTTAGTGCAGAAAGCCTTGGCTTGCAGCAGCTGTATGTTCCATGTGCAGAGCCAGGCTTGCACATATTGTAGTAATACTAAAATCCGCAATAAACAATTGTCTTGGGCCAAAAAGGGTGGATGAATGAGACCCTATCTCCCAAAAGATAACCTATGATAATTTTGAGACCAGATTCGAAAAAATTTCGAGAAGCCCAATCCAATGGAGCATGACCCTGGTAATTTTGAAGTCAGGAAGACCCCTGAAAATTGCTTTGAAAAATTTTACGCACCGCCGAGGGTGCGGGTTTTAGAATTACTACCTGTCAGCATGCTGTAATGGGTTACACCAGCTAGAGGTCGTCTGGTTACTAAAAGACCAGAGAATTGCATTTGTGGCGGCGCTTGCTGCGCAGGGCTGATGGCGTGGATTGTGGAGAAATTTCGCACATGGAGCGACTGCGGCGGCGACGTGGAGAGCCGGTTTACTAAGGATGAGCTGCTGACTAACGTGAGCCTGTACTGGTTCAACCAGAACATCACCTCCAGCACTCGCCTGTACTACGAGACCATGGGCCCCTTTGCAACGAAGACCTTCCACCGAGGTCCTGTCAAGGCGTGCACCCAATTGATCTTACTTCTCACAGGGCTCTGTTTCCTGGCTCTATGCATGAGCTGTCTGCCTTTTTTGTTGAGTAAAAATGTGATACTAAACGGCTTGACTTTTTGTGTGTGTTTGTCTGTGTTTGTCCGGTGCGTTTGTCACCGGGTGCCGAGATATTTGCCAGCCTTAGGTGCCTGTTTTGGAGCTTTGTATGGATTCCGCATTGCTTGTGTGGCGTTCTGCATGCATGCTTCTCAAGCAGTGACAAGGGTTGATTGAGCAAAGAGCGTGCAAAAAGCTCCATAGCAGGCATCTTTTCGAATGCAAGTGCAGCTGTTGCCGCAGCAAGGCAGAGTGTGCAATCGCTGGATGCATGCACTTCGTCTAACATATGGTACATCGCATGACTGCAGTGGCAAAGGCACATGACTTGATGTCTGGCAATGCCTGCAGGTACCTACGGCTGTGGCAAACTTCCCTAAGGAGCTCTTCTGCTCGCCCAAGGCCTGGGCAGCCTCACAGTACAACCTGAAGCAGTGGTCCAAGTTCCCCTCGGGCGGCCACTTTGCAGCGCTGGAAGAGCCTGATTTGCTGGCAGAGGACATCCAAAAATTCTTTGCCGAGTATCACTGATTTGTTCTGTGCGCTTTGAAGGCTCCTGAAGCAAGGGGCTGTGCTGTGCTGTGCATGTGGTCGGTGTCATGGTCTGCTCGGTTTCCAGGAGAATGTGATGCCGCTCTGCTCTGTCGAATGTTTGTAGCAAAGACATAGAGAAATTGGCTTCCAGATCACAGTTTGCTTCATTACTACTGCATAGCATCAGCAGCATCAGTGTTAGAAATGAGCTTTGTGGATTACACTGGTTGCCAAAGCATGTGATCACGATTAGGGAAACAACAGATCATTCCTGAGACTGATAATTGTTGCAAACAGCATGTATGTAATATATCTTTCTGTCAACTTTGAAATCCAATGTCACACTCTTTTCTAGAAGATCTGCATTTGCTTGAATGTTTTTAGTTTCTAAAATTTTGAGTCTTTCTAGCTATCAGCAAGCTTGGCCAAACTGTGAGGCATGCTCAGTGGCATAATAAATTGAGATTCTCTGGTAGTATTGCAGTGCAATGCATGTGTTTGTACTTCTCAGACTGCGAGCTGCTTGTGCTCCATGTACATGTCTCCCTTGTGCCAGTCCAAGATTATCATTGTGACATGGATCTCTACAAAAACGCGTTGGTGATCGCCAAAAAATCTGAATCCACTGAGTCCTTTCCTCTGCAGGTGTCCACCACCACGTTGAATAACACCGTGGCATTCACACAGTCTATCAGCTACAGCCAGCCCTCCATGGCTGCACCCGTGGCCGGGGGGACCCGTCAGTGATCATGAAGGAACCGATGGGCCACTAGACAAGAAAAAGCAGCTGATGCTGTTGTCAGTACTGGTGATGGGTAAATGGTTGCTGATGCGTCTGTTCCTTCGTTGGCATGCGCACTGTCTACTGTCTATAGTGATTACTGGGCACTGTCTATATACTGGGAACCTAATCTGAACATGAGCTTATTTTGAGCGATTCATCAACACTGAGACGTTGAGCTTTGCGGCTTGCAAAAGTTTGGAGTGTCTTGGCAAAAGGAGACATGATGTGTTGCATGCGAAGGTCATCGGAAATGATGGCTCCATTTCTATGCCCCAGTACTACTATAGTATACTGTCCCAGTGAAATTAAACAATATCGGGTGTGGGCATTTCAGACCAGCTGATTCTGCCGGCATGCCAGGCTGCCATGGCAAGTAGTGCACTTTTGAAGCTATTGGATGGTTTATGTGATTGCACACATCCATGATGGAGAGCTTGGAATGCTGTTTTGAAGACGCTTGAATGAGCCTGACTTTTGTGTGAATCAGCAGTGTAGGCGAGTATGACTGCTTAGCTCAGTAATGATCAGATCATGTGATGTTGCAATGTAATCAAAGAATATGTTCTATAGCGAGTAATGCCGGAATGCACTATAGCCTCGGAGGCTGTAGCTACAACAAGCGCGTAAAAACTAAATAGCTAAAAGCACTTCAATGGCGCTCATGGGGTCCGCATCCCTGCGCAGCATGCAGAAAGGTGCTCCAATTGCTGTGAGAATAGACCGTTTACTCAACATGTGTTGGTGCCAGCACGTCACCAACTGTCCTGACGAAGTTCAAATCCCAATGCTGGTGCCTGCTTACGGCAGGTGCCTCACAGGGCGCGTCCGTTATGAGACGTGCCGAGATGAATCCAAGAATATCTAGAGAGGTGCTACATTCTGATTTGGAATTTCAGACCAGTGAACTAATTGCTTTGATATCTTCTCAGAAGCGTAGGGTACAATTCGACAGCATAGCAGTCCTGCGTTGTGCTTCAGATGCATGTTAGCCGGGAATATTCAACAACCAGATAAAGCCACTGTGATCCATTGAGAACTGTAAAAGGGCTTATTCCTGGGTCTCTAGATCTTTATAAAGAACATACCAGCATGGCCCACCCCAAAAAGTTCACTATTGCGATTCCAGATGCACAGATCGCTGACCTGAAGTCCAGGTTGAGTCAGACTCGCTGGCCTGATCAACTTGAAGGTGTGGGATGGGAGTACGGATCTGAGCTCAGCTACGTGAAGGTGATCAATTGCTACAAATCATGTTGCTTGAGAGACTGCACCTCGCAGCGTCCCGCATGTGCATCCCCATCCTTTGCACACGCTCCAATATGTTATGGCAAGCACCTTCCAATTTTCGACGCGCTAATCTGACCGTGGAATTGGGATGCAACTGCAGGAACTCGCGGATTACTGGGAAAATACCTTTGACTGGAAAAGGGCTGAGGCATCCTTGAACTCCTTTGCCAACTACGAGATGCGGGTAAATGGGATCGAGCTGCACTTCATCCACGAGCGCTCGTCAGATCCCGACGCCATCCCCATCCTGCTGTCGCATGGCTGGCCAGGCAGCGTTTTCGAGTTCCACAAGATCATCAGGAAGCTCACCACGCCAGGTATACCTCCCCATTAATATTCCCACAAAATGCCCTGCGTGCCTCACCCCAATCCTCTCCAGGCGCTTGTCAGATTGCACCTCATTGGCTCTCCAAGTAAAGCTGGACCCCAAGGACCTATTCATAGCAGCTGAATGGTAGCATCAGTAGCTTCGGCAAGTCAGCATCACATGCAGGCTTGGAAATGAGGCACTTTGAGTGCCGTTGCATCCATTCCCTGCTATGCGCTGTCAGAGTTATCTAAGGTGCAGCAATTGCATGGCGTTGCAGGCGCGAATGGGGGCAAGAAGCAGGCCTTCCATGTGGTGGCTCCCTCGCTGCCGGGCTACGGCTTCTCATCGGCCCCGACAAAGCCCGGCTTTGGAGTGAACCAGATCGCGGCCACCTTCGACGAGCTCATGGTCAAGCTGGGCTACACCAGCTACGTCGCGCAAGGTGCGCATGCCAAAAAGAAACTCTTCTTAAGGCTATCGTCACAGACGGGGACCAAACTCTCTCTGCAGCCAATCTTCTTGCAGGTAGCACATGAGGACATGCTTGCAAAGCCATGCAAGGTCCGTGTCACAGATGTGACACGAAACCTCATTGCTTTGCCATCAATTGCAACATCAGTGATGGGAGTGGATGTGGGCATCAGGGGTGGATTACTCAGGGTTAGTGAGCGCCTGAGGGTGGATTGCTGAGGGTGAGTGATCGCGCAGGTGGCGACTGGGGCAGCGCCATCACCACGGTGCTGGGCGCGCTGCACTCGGAACACTGCAAGGCCATCCACATCAACGGCTGCTTCGCGCCCCCAAGCCTGTTAAACCCCTGGCACGTGGCCCAGATTGCCAATGCGAGCCTGCCGATTGCCAACCGGTTCCCCGTTTTCATCAGCTTCCAGGAGATGGGCTGGATCAAAACCTATCAAGACTTCGTGGCCAAGGAGAGTGGTGGGTACACAGGCCCCCATCTTGTCCCCTGCCGTGCTACGGAGTAGGGGAAGCGAGGTGGAGGCAACCACCTGCAAAATCACATTACAAAACAACCGTAGCTCAGCCAGACAAGTCATTGTGACTCTGTCAAACCCAGAGGCACTAATACTGAGGGTGGTGCAAGCCTTGTCTGCACCGACTGCCGGCTTCTGGAATGTCTGGAATGTCAACCTGCTTGTGGCGGATTGAGCTGCAGACAACCAATACCTGCATTGTTTGGGTTCACCTGTGCTGGTACCCGCCAGCAATGCAAGGCAATTGTGATGGATGAGTTTACTGCGCAGGGTACTCCAGCATCCAGAGTACCAAGCCTCAGACGCTCGGCTACGCTCTGAATGACTCTCCAGTCGGTGAGCATGTCACCTCTCTTGCGCTTCATTCACTGTGAGCACGTGGCTGCACGTGTTCCACATTCCCTGATCAAGTTTGGACAAGCCACAGAAGGTCCAGAGGAACACTGTCATCTGCTTGCAAGAGGCCCCAGGATAGGAACAGTGATTGCAATACTGTGCAAGTGGGTTTGCCTAAGTCTGCAGCAGCAGGATTGGTGTCCTTTGTTACATAACTGCCATCCGTGCAGGGCTGATGGCATGGATTGTGGAGAAGTTCCGCATATGGAGCGACTGCGGCGGCGACGTGGAGAGCCGGTTTACTAAGGATGAGCTGCTGACTAACGTGAGCCTGTACTGGTTCAACCAGAACATCACCTCCAGCACTCGCCTGTACTACGAGGCCATGGGACCCTTCGCAAAGACCTCCCCCCGAGGCCCTGTCAAGGCGCGTACTGATTTCCTCTCTTTTTCTTGTCATTGGGCTCTTGTGTGCCGGGCTTTGCTCTGTTATTTACCTGATGCTACTGGTCACCAAGCGCTGCATCATGTATGTGAGCCTGCGGCGCCTGTTGGGGACCTTAGTATAGGATAGACATGTTTAAGTCGATGTCTGCATGCTCTTTTGAGCAGCAGCGATCGGGGTGATTCAGCGATGAGTCTGTGCAAGGGCTTTTGATTAAGTAGGCATGCTGGCAGACTTGAAGGGAGCAGATACTGCGCAGCACTTTATACAGTGCAGCGTGCAAAGTTGTCCAGTATTCAAAGACATGCCAGGCTGTTCTTCATTTCTTGGCGAAGGGCTTGATCTCTGGCAAAATACCATGAATGCATTTTTGGGCCAGTATAAGGATTGCCAAAAATTTCGACGGAATGCAGACACTTAAAAAGTTTGTGATGTGTAGATGGGCAGTGACAGACTGTCTACAAGACCAATGAGCCTCAGGTGGCTCCCACAAGGTCTCTTAAATGCAACAATAATGATAATTGTATTCATAATACCCTGCAGGTGCCCTCGGCTGTGGCAAACTTCCCCAAGGAGCTGTTCTCCTCGCCCAAGGCCTGGGCGGCCTCCAGTTACAATCTGAAGCAGTGGTCACACTTCCCCTCGGGTGGCCACTTCGCAGCGTTGGAGGAGCCTAATTTGCTGGCACATGACGTCCAGAAATTTTTTGCCGAGTACCACTGACCTGTCTTATGTGATTGAGGGCTCATGTAAGGGGTTGTACTGTACACACTTTTCCTGCCAAGAGGCAAGGTGCGTCCTGCGGACAAGCTGCAGTTTAAAGGCTGCAACAAACTCTACCCCTTGAAGGACTCGCCAGACCCAAGCAAGACCCGATCAACCGTGGGCAAGAGACTGTGCTGTGCTGTAAATGGGGTTGGTCTCAGGTCTGTTTTGTTTTCAGGATATTTCAGATGCAGCTCTGCTTTTCGAGACGTTTGCAGAGATTATGTAGAGACATTGGCTTCCATATCCTGATTTGCTTCTTTGCTGATGCAACCATTGCAACACTTACGCAGCATCAGTGTCGACATGCAATCTACACACAGTGTGTCACGGGTGCATTACTTGGGGCGCTACACGTGGCCCGCATGGTGTGGGCATTCCATGAATTGATACAGTGAACAGCATAGTATGAAGAATCTAGGGCCTCTTCTTGCCTGCAGCGCAGGGTTTGACAGCTCCCCAGGGCCCCCAAAGGGGTTGGCCAACCTGCTCCAGGGCTAGGGGCAAGGTTTCAGGGCAACCCCAGTATGAATTCAGATTTGGCCAAATGGAATCAGGGCAACGCCCCGAAACCACGTGGCTGTGACTCAGGGGCTGCCCTGACTTCTCAGGCAATTTGAACCACTTGAAGGCCAGATTCAAGGGAAGAACCTGCTTCTCCCTGTTGAAAATCTGGGGGAACTCTGCCCCGAAGTTTCAGCTTCTATTACGGCAGCAGGCAGGGACGAAGCCCCGCCCGCCCTTGCTCTTCTTTGGGGCTGGCCTGACATTTTCAAGGACCTATGTCAAACCCTGCTGCAGCGTGCGTGTCAAGACACATTTTTAGGCTAACACGTTCGCAGCATGATGCCATGATATCAACCGTTTTGGCAGTGAGGCGGCCTTGCGAGCTCGTGAGAGCTCATATGATGATCAGTGTGATGATGCTCAACAAGCATTCAAAAATGACATGCAGCTTGAGCGAGCATCGACCTTGAAGGTAGTCCTACGCATGCCAGCACCATGCTTGGGATATTCAATATTATGGATTTCAGCGTTCCAGGTTTGCCCACGTTCGGTTCCCAATGCGACCCATCTATCTGTGCCATCACTTTCACACAGAGCCGAACAGCAGATGATCTCAGGCAGCACCCAAGACCCACACAGCAAGAACGGCTGATGAAGCACACAGCGGACACAGCGGCAGCCGCTGGCTCAGCGCTTGACCCACTGGAAAGCCTTGCGGGCCTTGGCGCGGCCGGGCTTCTTGCGCTCCACGACGCGACTGTCGCGCGTCAGGAACCCGGCGGCTTTCAGCGGCGGCCGCAGCTCCGGGTCCCACTTCTGCAACGCGCAGCTGATGCCGTGACGCAGCGCCTGGGCCTGGCCAGTCACGCCGCCGCCTTTCACCGTTGCCATCACGTTGAAGCCGCCCAGCAGGCCTGTCACCTGCGCGCACATGCCGCATGCGTAAACAAGTGATCGCAGGGGTGTGTCGGGTCCGCCCCGCGGATCCACCCCACCAGCACCAGCGCCAGCCGCCAGGCCGCCAGCGGTCCTGTAGAGTGACACAAAGGCTGACCCAGTAGAAGGGCTAGGTATCTGGGCGCTGGTGAAACTGCTTGACCAGCTCCGCATGCACAAACACACTTTATTGCAACAACTGACAACACAAGATCGCGAGTAATGCGAATGCATAGCAGCACTTTAAGATGTAGCATCCGGTCGATACCAGGCACGTCAAGCATGTTTCATAGCTACACTTGGAGACCGAGTTAATTCTGCATGAGATGAGGAATCTGCACCGAGCATAGACCATCTCCAGCTCATCCCTCCGCCACATCAGATGAGCCATAAGCTTGCACACCTCTCCATCAATACAAGCCAGCCTATCCCAACCCGGTGCCACAGTGTGTTTGCAGTTCTCTGGACCCTCGGGCCACAGATGACCTCTAGAGTGGAGCAATCTATCACACAACATGCAAGGCAGGGCTGCTCAATGACAGTCCTGGCTCGGTGCATGGCGCCAGTCGGACCCGTTTGAGTCCTGACTGGAATAATGCAAGAACTTTTCCCGGCCCCAGGGTGAAATCACACTTGTCCCCACACTCTCACCTCGTGGACTGGGAGTATCGAGTACTCACAACGCGCGCTCGAGTGGACATGAGATGGCGAGGGGTTTTCTGCGCACCTCGAATGGTGCGAGGACGTCGGCGCGGCGCTCGAGTTGGGGGAAGTGCATGTCCAGGGGGCGGCGATTTATGGAGAGGCTGCCGGGGCCCGGCCAGATCCAGACGCGCGCCACGCTCGTCTTACGCATCCCCGTCGCATACGCGCGGCCCAAGTGGTCCACGCTGCGCACACCATGCACAGAGTCCGGTCAGTCCGGTAATTTCATGCGTTGCCCCGCTGTCGCTTTTGGTGGTAGAAGCACAGTGCCCATGGTTGCTTGGGTCTTGCTTGGACCTGGCGAGTTCATCACGGGGTAGAATGTGTGGCAGCCTTTGCCTGCCGCTTGTCTGCAGACGTACCTCACCCCCTGACATGCAATGCAATGAATGAAACCCATTTAATGAGTGGGCAGCGTGCCCTTATCCTTTCATGGAACCCACGTGGGCAGCGCTCACATTCCTTCACGCCAAATACCACAGAAGAGGTTGTCAATGCATTCCAATAGGCACAGCGAGGCAGCCCCCCCTCCCTCCTCTGCCTCTAACAGTCAATCCCATGCATGCGTTCTCTTCTGGCTGCTTTCAAAAAAAAATGAACTTCAACCGCACCTGCGCACGCGCCGCGACGCGTATTCCTGCTGCAGGGCCTCCTCCATCCGTCGCCGCTCCTCACGCCGCTCCTCCCGTGAGTCCTGTGCGCGCAGAAAAATTATGATCTCTCCCCACTCCCGGGAATAATTCCAATATGCCCCTGTCTTGATGCCGACATGCTTGCCAATGACACTGTGTCTCAATTTCTGCCAAATGTCTAGTGCATCACTGCCTTCCTGCCTTCCTGGTAGGTCAATCTGGCCCCTGCGTTCCAGTGAAGTATGCATGCATTTTTACTCTGGCCCCTGAGGATTTCAAATATGAAGGGGCGGCACCATGACACGGAACCAGCAGGGAACCTATGGGCCCGCCAATAAACAGGGAAACCCCCACGAAGACATGATGAACTGTTTGACACGCGCACCTCGTCTGATATGTGTCAACGCAGAGCAACAAGGGTTTTTCGGGGATGACATGGGCACCCTTTAGAGGTGAGGGGACTTGCCCGTTGAATGAGCTCGTCTAGGGGTGGCACTCCTGATATTTTGGGCAGGCGATGCTCCAGCATGGACAAAACTCCTGCAAAGTTACCCTCCTCCATCATGTCCCCCCAGTTGTCCAGCATCTCGTCGTAGTCGTCTATGGACTCGATCTTCCCGCCGAAGTCCTGCATGCGAACCATATGGCATCGTTCGCGCTTTCAAGGACCCAACATACACACCCTACAGCTGACTGGCATGCACTGCCTGCAAAAATGGTAACATGCATGCTATGCTATCAACTAGTATACATGCATGCGCACAACAGGGTAGCAAAGGATCACAAACGCTTGCATGCAATTATAGTAATACTGCACAGGGCCGCACCTCCAATCCTTCTGAGGGATCAAGCTCTGCAAAGGGCTCCCAAGACCGGGAGGCTCTCAGCCCAGGATTTAGCGGCTCTCCAGTGGGGTCACCCCTCAGGATTTCCAGATCCAGCCCTGGGCTTTCTGGCGCTGACTGCTCTTCAGAGGCGGCCTCATTTGCCGTCCCCACTAGCTGAGCCTCTAACGCTTCTGGCTGCTGCTGGTGCTCTGGCGTATCATCGTCTGAAGTATCAGAGCCACGCCCTGTGGTGGCCAGAGATCTGTGTTGTCCTAGCAGGCTCCGGCTGTCCCTGCCATGAAGGTGGCAGATGTGCTGAGGACTGCCCTCCTGGGAAGCCCTGCCTGTGCCAAGAAGCTGAACTAGGAAGGAACCTGTAAAGACAAAGGCGTATCTCAAACCTCTGGGACGGGCTTGGGAATTGCAGATGGGCATCAAGAACTGTTCTAGATCCACCTTCCAAGAGCCAAATCCAAATCGGTCGAAGTATTCAGTTGTCACCTGCTAGCGAAACAAAACTGTGCCTATCGGAAATGTGATTTGACAAGTCTGCCGAGACGACGAGGCAGGGGAGACGTTGGGATGGCAGCAACTCTGTCAGCGCCGCCCTGGTGTGTATATTGCACAATACACTTGCTGCTCGCCGCATCCAGTGGCCCGTTAGTGACTATTCTGTTGAAGCTGTCTTAATTCAGAGGGGGAAATTTGCGCTGCAAACAGAGCAGTGGGTTGGAGAGTATGCAATGCCTCAAGGTCGGCCGATAGAAATCTAGGTCAGGAGACTTGATACTAGTACGAAGCACTGACTCCGTCTGCTGCTAAGATAACACATCTACCTAAAATTGGAAATTTGATCAAGTAGAGGTGGAATTGCGTTCTAGGACGTAGTAAAGCTGACGTGGCAGCTGCATGCATGAACCTTGTTGCGCACAAGAATTTGTGGCAATCTCTTGAAAGGCAACGGGTTTAAGCCATTTACACATTTGTGACAACCAGAAGGAACTGGGCATTTTAACGTCAGCACCGGTGCATCTAACCAGTAACTGTGAGGCTCCGCATCAGACCTGCAGCTTGCAGCTGCGTGCCACGCAGTGCGCGTGTAGATGCTCAATCTTGACATTGGCCAGAGACACGATTTGATTGTCCTGACTCAGAACATAAGTGCTCAATGGCTGCGTGTTGATGTTTTGTGCATATGTGCTCTCCCGCAAGCTGATGGTCATGCCAGAAGCTATCATGATATATATACGCTCTGCTTTGATGTCAGCATCAGCTAATGTAGCAAAACGCTCGGCTGCCGCATCTGTGTCCTGCGGTACAGCCACCAGCAACTCTATAACATTCACTGCTTTTTTCTGTAAATAGTATCTCTTCCTTCACCTGGCATCCGCTGCGCTCCTGATCTGCTGTCTGGTCTTCAAATGAACCTGCTCGCCACCAACATTCTGCCAAGCAACCCTGCATGTCCTCCGCCAGACATAAGATGCCCCAAGAAGAGAAACAGGTCAGTACTGTGGCAGCAGTGCACTGCGTTTCGAGTGCTCAGCAGGACAGCTTATGCAAAGGAGGTAAGAAAAAAGGGGAAAAGAAAGGGATTACGCGGAGAGGGACGGATCGAACGTCTGACCCGCAAGGGTCCGATTGGTTTGAAGCCAACCCCCAGCACCAGCTGAGCTCACCTCCGCCTCAGGGGTGGGCACAACAAGTGCACGCAGCAAGGCAACACCACCCCCCAGGCATCATGCAGAAACAGGGAGTGCAAACAGGAATATCCAACCGGTACATGAGGGACACTCGGAGTCGCTATTTCAATTATGGGACCTAGGGCGGACCCGGGCCAGAGAAAACTGTGAAACACAGGCAAAATTGGGGATGCTGGAAACATCTGCCAGGTCAGTCAAGCAGCAGCTAAGAGACACTGCTGCCAGTGCTACAAGGCACTGCGGACATTGGGGACAGTGATGCCAGATTAGGCATCCATGACTGCCGCAACACTTTCTGCAAGATTTTGTGAACATAGATCATGAAAGCATCTTGAAGAGCTCACCTGATTGAACAGCACACCTCAAGTCTCACCTGGCATTGGCAGAGCAAGAGTCAGCAGCTGAATTACCAGCAAGATCAATCTGAGGGTATGTGGCAGGAGAAGAGCAACAACTGCCCCCTGCAAAGCAGGACAAAACAATCATGGCGCATACCTTGTGATGTAGACAATGTCCCACTGCAAGATTCTTGAAGATCTCCAGAGCCACCTGCCGCAAATGAGATCTTCAACCGAGGCATCATCGTTCTCGGAGCTTTTCATTCCCTCACGCACTGTGCAGCCCTGTACAATCCTGCTCAGACCACACTCTTAAGCACACAAAAGCCGGTCATAGACTTCACCTGATCACTGATGCTCTGTACTCCCCTTCTGACAGCCTGCCTGAACCCAGACCCTCCCCATGAGCCTGCTTACAGACCACCGTTCCTTGCATAGGCATGCATGCCTGTGTTCCTGACCATAATGCAAATCTATGGAAATGTGATCAAGACCAGGCTATTGTAGCTAAGCTTCTACCATCTTCATGCTTTTTACAATGAAACACAAGAACACACAGCTGCAGCAAATCTGATGTACACACAAGGACGAGAGGACACAGTTGCACATATCCAAGTCTATTTGCATCCTGCCGTATCTTGCTCCCCCCAATACTGCAGCCTGTTGCTCTGCCCAATCCATCTATATATGCACCACAAACCATTTCTACATGTCACTATCACACGCACAGCGTGTCCATAACATATATGAGCGCTATGCATCTGTTGCGTTTGTCTTAAGCTCTATAATGCTGCTGATTTTACTTTCTTGCTGGGTTCTTCTGGGCAGAGTGGCCCGTCTTGACACAGCAGGGCCCTTGAAAGGCATCTCCAAACTGAGCCTACAGCTTGACGCCACGCTCTCTCTCCTTGGTCATAGCAGCCTAGCCGAAGCCTAGCCCCTTCTTGACAGCCCCCTCTCCTGCCTCAACTTCAGCCTAGCCCCATCCTCTGAGAGCTAACAGCACAGCCCGCCAGCCCCAGCGACCACTGAAGAAGTACAGCGAGCAGGGGACATGGCGGGCTTGCCAACTCTGCTAAAGAGACGAGAGACATAGCCTACCGCCTGCAAACCGATGCAAACCCCCGACACATCTCAGCCTACCTGCAACCTTATGTTCCCAATCAAACGCTCTTAGTCATCAACCTATCCAACGACTCTCCCTGACATTCCCACTGCATGCATCACTTCCTCAAAGCAAGGCAAACACTGAATTAGCCCACAGCCGGACCACGCAGAATAGAGCTGCCAAGGGAGAGGGAGGGAGGGCACACCTCAGTACGGCCGGTACCGGCCGGCGCCGCTGCCGGCACCCGCGCCGCGGCCGCCCTGCGAGCGCCCGTAGCCGCCACCCGCGCCGCCACTGCCACCGTAACCGCCCCCATAGCCGCCGGCCGCGGCAGCTGCCGGGAAGCCCATGCCCATGCCCCCGTTGAAGCCACCCATTCCCCCCATGCCCCCCATTCCTCCGTAGCCCCCCATTGCCCCGTAGCCACCCGCCGGGAAGTTGCCGTAACCCCCCATGCCCATGCCACCCATGCCTGCATCTCACACAAGTCCATCAGCTTCACAGCTCCCCAACCGACCTCTTAAAAGTAGAACTGACCCAAGCTTGCAGTCCGGATTGAAAATAAGGATTCAAGAGGTGGGATTGCACAGGGCAGTTCATGCTAAGAACAGTGCACGGGGGCTTACCCATGGCAGTGGGGCCGGCGCCATATGCACCCGGTCCCTCGAACTCGCCGCCAGTGCCGCCGCGGCCGCCGTAGCCGCCGCCCATGCCCATGTTCATGCCGCCAGTCTTGAGGTGCGCTGGCTTGGGGATCTGCGCCAACTCCAAAGTCGCATCAGCAGCTGAATGAAACAGTGCGAGAGATATCCTGAATCATGCATCAGCATCGGAGACTATCAGGTCGATGTAATGCCGCGCAAGCATGCAGCCCCAGTGAGGCTGAGTGGCAGTAGTAAAACAACGTTTCATATTTGGGCAGGAGCTTCAGCTGTGACAACTGCTCCAAGGATACTTGCACTCAAAATCTGCGGAGAGGATACACATGCTCCGCACCTGACACCGGTTGCACGCCTGGCGCCAGCCGAAGTTCTTGTTGGCGCAATTCTGGTCGGGGCAGATCCAGTCAGCCTCCTTGCCGCCCCTGACTGGGCCTCCGGCACCGCCAACATAGCCGCCGCCGCCGCCGACGGCCCCCGGCCCCATGCCGCCGCCAGCACCGGGTCCCCCGCCCATCTCCTCCTTCTTCACTGCGCGCTTGATCTCCACCTAAAACATATGAAGCAACACCGTCAGGTGTTTTCAACCGCTGATGCATGAGCATGAGAAGAGAAGAAGCTGCAGCCATGAGCAAGGTAAGGGGGACTTGAGCTAGGCCAGCTCACAGCGCAAAACGCAGGTCTCTTTGCCAGGTGGCAACCAGACTCAGCAGATCAACCCCCGCTGAGCCCAGCCAGAAGTCAGGTCAGGTGCAAGCAGGAGAAACAAAAGGTCTCACGCGGAACTCTTACAAGCTGTTAGGACAGCAGGGTTGTGCACACCTGCTTGCCGTTCAAGAAGTGCTGCATGACCAGGCACTTCTCCACGGACATCTCGTCCTTGAAGGTGACAAAGCCAAAGCCTCTTGAGCCGCCGTCTGGTTTCCGCAGCACCTGCACATCACGTGTTACATATAAATCATATTTTGAGGATTGACAACAAGTGCTGTGCCTGTGACACTGCACTGTCAGACACTAGATGAAGTACAGCATCAAGGAAGACGAAGGAGATGCTTACCACTGAGTCTTCGATCTCTCCAAACCCAAGGAAGTAATCCCTGAACTCCTCGTCTGAAATCTCGCCCTGCTGCACAATTGAGTGTTCAGAGTGACTGAGTACAAGCATACAGTCTACATCAGGAAGGTTAACATCAAACGTGACCCCACGTACCGTGCCGCCCACGAACATTTTCCTTGTCAGCATGGGGCTGTTGCCAGAGTTTTTCGGCACAGCAGCCTTGGCCTCAACTTTCTTTCCGTCGATGACGTGTTCCCGTTGCTGCAAGTGACAAAACAGCAGATCAGGAACCAGCGCCTCCCTTGAAGCCGACCATTTTCTCATAGCCAAATTTAAGAACAGGTGGATCCCATATTAAACTCCAAAATATGCAGCTACCTCGAGGAATTGCTGCGCGTTTTGAGGATCTTTGAAGGTCACAAACCCAAACCCACGCCCCTCCATCAGCACGTAGTCAGACACTTCCCCCCTGTAACAGACACAGCAAACGTGAAATGAACAATCATATGTAGCCGAATAGCGTTCCACCCTCAAACGGAGACAGCCTTTCCAGGGTTTATACCATCAAAAAGCACAACAGGCATCCATTGCACAATATTGAACCGGCCCCAACCGACATTGCTCAAGAAGTAAACTCACCACTGTCCACAATATTCCAGCAGAGCTTCCTTGCTCGTTGCATTGTCCAGGCCGCCCAGGAAAAGCTTGCCCTCCACAAATTCCTGATCCATCCTTGGTCTTGGGCCGCCCCCCATGCCGCCTCCCATGCCGTTGGCACCAGCTGGCCTGGGGGCAAAGCCTCCTCCTCCACGACCGCCCATCCTGCCTGAGTAGCCACCGCCACCGCCCTGGAAGCCTTCGTTCATGCCACCATACCCCTGACCACCCTGGAACCCTCCATAGCCTCCTCCGTAGCCCTGCATGCCACCCTGCATGGCATTATAGCCGTATGAATTGCCGTACATCTTGACGTGGCTTGCGAATCTTTCGTTGCTCTGGAGATTTGGAGAAGCTTGCTCAAAGATGCTGATGCTGATGCAACTTCAGGGTTGCCAGATTTGGACATGTTCTTGGCTTTGGGCCCTTTAAACCCAAGCCAAGAAGTGATCGATGTTTCATATCAGGGTGACTTCTGCCAGTGTGCTGTGTCATCAGCCATCAGGAAATGTGCTCTTGCCGCGGCCAAAAGTGCCAAGGCTTTAATGGCCCAGCACGCCGCGGTGACCGCCGGCGGTCACAGAGCAGAGCACGTGCTGCAGCGGCGCAGCCAGTACTGGTGGCCTTGGCTGCGGCATCTCAGAAGGTCTTCAGACCAAAGTCTGTGATTTCCAAGTGGTCCGATCTATCGCCAGTGTTGTACGCCGTCTGCAGCTGGCCGGAGTGGCGCAGCGAGCGCGCATCATGGTGACTCATCATCGGATGCGCACAATGCGGAAAGCATGACTCATGCTTTATCACATCGGGTGCGGTACAATAAGAGAGGATTCCAGCTGCCAATGGCAGCCTGCCATGGTCGTTTGTATAACCCGCATTGCAACCCTTTTGCACACTGCAGTAGGAAGCCCAGGCCCGCTGTGATGGCTAGAGCATGCGCAGGGACGATGCATCGTCAAGTTGAATATTCATTGAACATTAATGCAGGACCGCTGCTGATCTCGAGAACATGGCAGATTACATGCACAGTGCATGCAACATGCAAGAGCCCGGCCATGCAGAACCCCCGCTCACAGTTGACATCTATTTGGAGCACACGTCCATACAAGAATTCAGACTTATGCCGGATGCTCAACTGCTCCCATGTCTCTGATCACCTCAGCCAGCAACTCTGTAGCCCTTGCTGCCCTTGAATATTTGCAGCTCACTGGCATGCAGTCCAATAATGTACTCACAGATGTTCTCAATCATTCTATGTGCAATTCTGCCCTGAAGGACAACTTCTCTCTGTGTACGACGCTCACAGTACAAGGTTGTGAAACAGGTCAGACTCCCCCGTGTAGTCCTGCAAGAACCGAGCAAGCACATGGTCAACACACCACATCATCATGCCAGTCCCTTCAGTTTGTTAAGCTTGGCGGTTTCACAACACAATCTTGTCTGCCACGCATTGCAGCAACGTCAACAGAGCAGCCCAACATAGTTGAGCAACTCTGGGGCTGTGGTGTCCTCACCCTCTTGAACTTTCTCATGCCACCGTAGAGGACCTGCACCTTGGGCACATCTTGCGTAGCCAGTGCATCCAGGCGGGAGGCTAGCCTGCCAAAACACACAGCAATGGTGGCTTCAATGCTGGATTAACAGGGCTCAATCCTGACATGTTCTGGACATTCTCATGGCCACACCGTGAGCAATGGCTGCTCATGCTCTTGGCCCATGATCGATCGGTGCTCACTTGATAATGAGGCTGCCCCTTTGCCTTCTGCCGGGCTACATTCTTTGAAATCCCAAGGTGGTTGTTCCCACGACAGTGACAATTACAGAAGGACGATTCACAAAGGTCCTGTGAAGTGCAGAGCGGAGGAGCCTTAAGAGGCGGTACCTTTTGGCGCAGAAGGGCCCTCGCTGCTGGGACATGAAGCAGGTGACCACCACCTGTCTGTATCGCAGGAGCCCATGCTTTTGGATCACCGCATCCACATTCTCATCATCGTAGAACTCCTCGGACCAGATGTTCAGGCAGCCCCTGATGTGGCCCCCTTGAAAGTCCTCGTCTCGCACATCCAGCACGCAGGTCTCTGTGCTGTCCTCCCTATCACCAGTAAGATCAATAGCTAAGGCCATAATATGAGGGGTGCACCTGCGTTCAATGAGTTCCAGCACACCTGGAATTCCTGTGCTGGAGGAGTACTGATGAACACAGCTGAACTTCAATGCAGGATGGTGGGCAATTACGGGATCTTGGGGCTTTACCCTCTCAAAAGCTGCACGAGCTGTTCACCTTCGATGTAAGTAGGGGCGGGCATGCCCTCACGCCTTGGGATCGTACTATATGAAGGGTGATCAGAGACAATAGCTAGTAGGATCACCAAATCACATCAGTCTGTCTGTCCAATGGCGGATCGGCAGACGCAGTGTTCCTCCATATCGTGCTTCCGGAATCCCTCCCTTTAGCTGTCCAAGGAAGAAGGAAAGATCGCAGATTAAAATCGTCAGAATTGCTGACGCTTGGGATAGCGCGGACCGAACAGCAGCAGACTTCGATACAAGCACTCCTCCGCGATCCGCGAAGAGGAAACTGTATCGGATTTCCCTCGCTGGAAAAGAATGAATCACGCGTTCTCGCTTTTTGGGCTGGAACCTATTAGGGTTCACCCTCTTCTTGCACATGCGTATCCCCTCTCAGAATCAAACGAGGCGTGACTTGCATGATGCAACGCAGAGGTGCAGGGTACCATTGCCTGCAAGGCACCCTCTCCAGCCTGGTGACACCAACAACATACACTTGCCAGAACCCAATATTTGCATGCCACTTGCAGTGATCATGCTTGCCGGACCTACGTCACTTCTGATTGCTGCAGCTAGCGTGCTATAGCTGGCCCCCAACTTGGAATCTCTTGCCGCAAGAGATTCCAAGACACGCATGCGGCATGCGTGTCTTGCCAACAAGGCAAGGTACGTCCTGCAGACAGGCTGGCTGCAGTCAAAGGCTGCCAAAACTCTGCCCGATGTTGGGCTCGCTAGATCTAAGTAGGTCTCAATCTATCGTGGGCATGGTGCTCAGTATTTCCACCGGCCCAGGCACTGCCTGCCTGAGGCCAGCCTGCCTCTTGCTGGCCCATGAATTTGGAAATCTCACGATGCTCATCCTGGGGGGCACCAGCACAGACAGTGCAATCTGTGATGGTAGGACACTGGGGAGAACACTCACCCCAGTCCTAAGCCAGTCAAATTCTCAGTCCCACTCCTGATTCACCAGGGCTTGGTCGCATCTCTTCTGCTGGCCGCGCAAGAAAATTTGTTCCGCCATCTCCCTTACTGGAATTTAAATATTAGGTTGAATCCCCTTGCAATCACATACTTCGTCGAGCTCCTTTCCTCAGCGAAGTCACCAGTGGGAGGCGCATTTGCAGGCCCAGGAGCGATCAGACTGTCGAGCGCCTTCGGTGGGAGCAGACCCGGACGCGACGCCACAGCCCGGACGGCCTGTGTTGGGGAGCTCGAAACACTAGGCTGAGCGCTGCCTGGCACGAAAGCGACGCAGACGTGAGTGAACTGCTCTCTGCGCAGCCTCTGGTGCAGAATTGAGCCTCTAGGCACTGAATTGGGTTCGAGTGGGGCGCATCGTGGCCCGTGCCGCACGTTCGTGGGGTTCAAACGGGCCTCCAGGCGGTGTGATTGGGTGACCGATCCTCAGCCTGTCAGCCCGGTGCCCGTCGTGGCTCGCAGAGCAAGCTTTCGCAGCCTTGAAGCTAGAGCGGGGCGCTCGCACGGCATCCCGTGGCTTGTGCCCCGCTGTGTTGGGTTCCCCCGGCCCTTGTGCGATTCTGGTGGGTGTTACTCGGCGGCAGCCTCGCATCGCCGTGAAGGGACGAGAGGGCCACTTTTGACAGGATTACGCGCCTTTGTGAATTGGTAGGCTCGAAAGGCAAGGTCCGTGGGGATTGCGAGCGACAGCGACCGATAGTCAAGCGTGGTTGTGCCTTCCTCTCAGCCCTCAAGGTCCTGATTCTAGGTCTGACTGTTGCGCAGGGGCTGGCGTCCGTTATAGTCAGCCTTCCTATGGCTGCAACCGTTGAAACCAGGTGCGGAGACGCGCCTGCGCCGGGCTTTCCTCCTGCTGTACCAAGATAAAACGTCGTGCTGACGTTGCAGCTCAAAAAGGGCATATGTGTATCATGCTTGTGACAGTGCTTGCTGGGCGATCAGCTGGTCCCTTTGTGGTTTTCCTGGCTTCTCGGACATCACCTTGATTTCACTGGCAGGGTGGAGTCTGGGCCCCTGGCTGGAGTGAGGAGGGCATCCTTTGGTCAGTGCGGGATGGACTTTGCAACGACCACAATGGGCAGCGCAGCCTTCCGCAGGCTGTCCAACGCCGCGGACAAGGAGACGCGCGCCAGGCTCTCAGCACAGTTTGAGATCTGCCCCATCACGGCGCTGCCAGTGAAGCGGCTGTCCCAGGAGCTGGCAGCCGTGCTGAAAAAGAGGGATAGCTGGTCGGCCTCCGTTAGCCCCCTGCCCCCCACCATGCAGCGGCAGATCCTCCCGGCGGTGGATCGCAGCCTGGGAGACTCAGCCTCCTGCTCCCCAAAGTGCGAGGCCGCGGCCAGCGCCTTCAGCACACCCACACCCGCCTTCAAGGTAGCGTCCGCTCCCTGAAAGGAGACTGGTCCCAAGCTCTTTTTATTGCCCATGTTCTTAATGGTGTGAGCTTGGAACATGGTGTAGTGCCATAGGTGTGATGAAATCTGAGTTGGGCTGAGGCGTGTGTCGCTAGTAGCCAGCTTATACACCCGCAGCAGGGCAAGCATATGGGCGGTAGCTGACTGGGAATGGCCAGTGGACTTGCTGGTTTAATAGTGTCAATGCAGGTGTACAGTGTCACGCATAGCTAGTACTAAAGCACTGACGCCGCTGTTGCACTGTGTCAGCAGGAGGCTGGCACGCTGGATGCATTCCAGCAGCAGAGCCGGCACCAGCCCTGGTACAGCCTGCTGAGCTGCCGGCTGCTGTCGTTCATCGGCGGCGGGGGGCCGAATGCGCACGGCGGAGAGGAGTACACAAGCGGCGGCGCCAGGGCAGTGGTGTCCAGCCACCGCCTCAGCTTTGACCACCGGCTGAGTCATGACCACCGCCTCAGCCAGGAGCGGCGCGCATCGGAATCCTCCATGCGCTGTAAGCCTCTCTGATCTGTCCCAGAACTCCCATGTCCCCAGACCCACTTAACTTTTGCAGCTTCTGTACCATGATGTGCCCTTTCAAAAGGGCCTGCCGGGCACAGTAGTCAACATGAGAAAATTTGAGGAGTGTATGCTGAGCTGCTCAGAATTGCTGATATAACGTAGGACAGCTGGCGTTGGCTTTGCGCTACTGCGGGAATTTCTGCAGTAATGTCAGGAGGGCAGGCTTGCACAATCATGTTGCTAGTGTCGTGGACTAACATGTCTTTTTTTGGTTGTGCAGCGCTGTCGATGGACAGTGGCGGCTCGGAATTCTGCTTCTCCCGGGAGAGCATCGGCGGCCCACGCATCGCGGCCGGCCGCCGGAGAGCGCACGAGTTCAGCCGCGAGGATGCGTATGCGCGCGACACCTCCTTCTACGCTCAGATGGCCTGCGAAGTTGCCCCCGCCACCCGCCTCTCGGGCATCTCCATCACACGCGGTGCCTCAGGTGCGTCTCCCCAGCTTCGAGGATTGGCGGCTGCTTACCAATACCTGATCAGAGCAGAGCCAAACATGGGACTTGGATCAGCCCTCTAATAATGGCACGCTGCTCTCTGGCTCAAGAGTGGCTGTGCTGCCGTGACAAGGAAGCGCCGCCGTGACAAAGAACCAATTTTGATAGTCAGGAGCTGCTGTTCTTCGAGGGGCATTAGTGCTGTGTCATCTAAAGTTACTGGATTGCGTACCAGTCAGCACCTGTTCCAATGGTGTTGATGTGTGCCCTGCAATTTTGGAGTTTGATCACGTAGGTCATGTGGAGTCAAGACCTCAGCATATATGCACTGCAATCCACTCTGGAACCTTAAGTGACGCGTTTTGCGTTGTGTTGCAGGGGACGTGGACGAGGCAGAGGAGGAGGCAATGGACAAGGCGGTCTTTAGGAGGAGGCGCGATGCGTACGCCGAGGCCTGGCGCCGCAGCGCCAGCAAGGACACCTCCATGGAGGGCCCCGCGCGTGCAGCCGCCGCCGCAGCCGTCGCGCTGCCGTTCCCGGCCGCAGCCGGCCGGCCGGCCATGCCGCGCATCGAGTCCACCGACTTTGCCAGCGATGAGCTCATGCGCCGCAACGAGATCTTCTGCGGCCGCCTCTTGAGCTGAGCGATCACAGCCTGCCCGCACCTGGCTCCAGTGGATGCCTGCCCGGCAGCCGCCGCGTTGTCCATGTTGCTGCTGCCGCTGCAGCACCTGGGAGCTGGGCTGTGTGCTCTAGTCTGCAACAAGATGTGGTCATGATCTAGATGGCAGGAGGTCTTGAGTACGAAACGAGCGAGATGAGAAGAGGAAGTGGGCGCACTGCAATTTGGTTCTGACACTGGCAGCCACCAGGAGTACTGGCAGGGACAATTTGTTAATAGCCTCGTAGAAGACCATCACGGCGGGGGAAATTCCCCCAGGGGCTGCTGCAGGGACGCAGCGGACAGCGCATTGCGATCTAGAGCAAAATCTTTCAGGGAGTGGAGGGCAGGCTCAATCCTGCCCTCGCCGCGCCCTAAGCTTTGAAATTGTATATTAATTTGGTGCCTTAGGCCGCTGGCACAGAGTTCCCAGACTGAGATGGGCTCGACAAGACGCGCAAACCAGAGGTCTTGTCCTGGAAAGTACTGTCACATGATTTATTCACAGAGGGCAGATCCAGCTTGGCCCCTCAAACGGTGCCTATGGATGTCCGGGCGAATGGGGAATCCCGATTTTTTGGGCAATTTTGATGATAGAATGCCCTATTCATTACGGAGAGAGATTTGTCCTTCACACACGGACATGCAGGAGCAAGAGGTCAATGCATGTCAAAGGCGCATCTGAACCTGGGATAAGAAATAAGGGTTCTTAAGTATGCTTCCCGGCTGTGTATCTTGAGATTATCCATCATGCTCATCATTCTTTGGGGACGACAATTGATGGCCCCGCCATGCGGCACCCAGAAAGAAGTGGCGTTGTCTGGAAAAATTGCTGAACAATATTGTCTCCCATTTTCATGCAAGGGTCGGTCAGGGCCCCTGGCAGCAATTTTGGCTTGGCAGCAATGAGTGATGGTTCAGGCAGTAGTTGCATGCACAGCATGCTCTGCCGTCGTGAAGGCTTGTGCTCCCTGTGCAAATCAAATGTGGCTGGTGATGTCAAACGTCAAGCAATGGGCTTAATATCACACCAGGCTTAGGGCTGCAAGTCCATGAGTCCTAAAAGTCTTCCAGGTGCAACAAGACAAGAACACCATGGATTGATCTCCTGCATGGAAGACAGGATGAAATTTGTCCATTGTGATTTGTATGTCCCTCTGCACGAGGGGACAAGATTTGTTTGGCAGGGTAGGATATGACTGGGATGCTGGCCGAGGGCTCTTTGACCTTGAGGATCTGGAGTTTTCTTAGAGCTAATAGTATGCAGAGTGCGCTGTGCCACGCTCGTACCGAACTTGCTTAGCTGTTTCATTGTGGCTGATTTGTGACCACTCCGTCTAGCAGTGGCTCTATCGCCATGATCCTAGTGGGCTGCCGGCTGGGCTTTCAATTTTTCAACTTCCACGCATATGCAGGCTTCAAGTTTGAGAGCTTCGTCCCTTGTAAATGCCATTGGTTTCTTTCCTTGATATCGATATCTGCGCCCCTGCCCCGAGTTATGCCAGCGCTGGGCCCATGCATTCGCTAAGCAAGGCTTGCCATTCTACGAGAATGCTTGTGCATTGTGATGATTGCTCTCGAAGTAATTTTTCTGCTCTGAGCGGAGAGGCCCAGAAATTTGGCTCTGCAGCGGTCACGTGGAGTTTTCCTCTCATAACCCCATAACCACGTGATTCAGCACGACAAGAAAAGCTAGGGGCAGGACTTCGACAGATTTCGTAGTCGTGGATTGAGAAAGGACAAAGATTTGTTGAGATGTCGGTTCTCTCTCTTCCTTGTGGACATCAGCTGGGGTTGCGGTCGGAAGCAGCTGATCTTCGGGGTAGCACACATTCGCTGAACGCCGGCAGGCTAACGCAGGTGCAGATCATTGGTCGGCTGGGGCCTTTGAAGGGATGTTAAGTATGATTAACAGATGTGGCAATTGTACACACGTTCTGGTACTTATCTTGAGTGTGTGATGTGCTGCAGCTCCCCCCTGCTGGGCCCACATTCGCTAGGTGCCCACCCTGTATGGTGAGCTACTCGACCTCTACTTGAATGCGCGTCCTCATAAACCCCCTCCCTGCGTTGACTGTATTTCGCGAGTTGCTTTGCAGCCCTCTTCCTCTGCCCTGCTGGTTTAGGTCATCAGCTGAGTGAGCTCCTGTGTGAGGACGCTAGGAAGCTCTGCAGTCGTGGAAGCTGTCGTATTACTGCACTGTGTACTGCAAGGTTGAGGATACATTGCTTCGGAGCATGCAGTGACAGGCAAGCCGGTGACTTGTGCAGGCATCAGCACAGGCAGTGCAGGAGGCAGCCATCACTGGGGAGAAGAAGAAGCTGTGGGGTGGGCGCTTCACTGGCGCTACAGACCCTCTGATGGAGAAGTTCAACGAATCTTTGCCCTTTGACAAGCGCATGTGGAGGGAGGACATCAGGGTGAGTCCCTTCCAATGATGGCTATTTCAGACACGGATTTCACAGGGGTAAGAAACGTGTGAGGGCAGGCATGCATGCACATGTCATGAGGCGCTATGATGCATGCGGAGGCATTGATGCATTGGCCAGGGTGAGGAATTTCTGAAAGGTGTGATGTGAATATGTCTGTGCATGGGCTGCAGGGGAGTCAGGCATATGCCAAGGCGCTGGCCAGGGCAGGAGTGCTGACAGCAGAGGAGGCTGAGCAGATCGTGGAGGGGCTTGGAAAGGTGCGCATATCTGCACATGCAGCAGTTTGATGCTCTTATCATTGACTGCCTCACGTGGATTGGCAGAGTGCTGGCCGGGTTGTTCGTTGCATGCAATGTACTATCCTGCAGATGGCCTTGTGGTGGAAAGCCTTTGAAGCCTTTATGAGGCATCTACCCATCCCCCGTTCAGTTAAACCCAGTACTGTCATCAAAAATGGGTGTTGTCAAAATTACCAATCGCAGGCAGTGTCCTAATGGGCATCTATTGCAGGTGGAGCTCGAGTGGGAGGCTGGCACGTTCAAGATTGTGTCAGGGGACGAGGACATCCACACGGCCAACGAGCGCCGCCTGACGGAGCTCATCGGCTCGGTCGGCGGCAAGCTGCACACTGGCCGCTCGCGCAATGACCAGGTCCGCCGCTGATCTCCCTGAATGCCTCCTGCACGCTCACCTCGGTGTGGGGTTGGGCAGAGTCTCAACATGTCTCTGCATCGCCGAAGGCTTTGCATGCAGAGTCAATGCTCCTCTCTTGCGAATTGGGCAAGAGGCAGAGACTTATTGGCATGATTGGCTCTGTGTTAATTGTGCCGCAAGGCATACATTGAGGCTAAAGCTAGCGGCTGCCCTTGATTCCACTGCCATGGTCGACTGGGGAGCGGATCCGTAAAAACAGTGGCTAATGCACGGATGACTCGTCTGACAGGTGGCGACGGACACGCGGCTGTGGCTGTACGGGGCGCTGCAGGACACGCGCGGGTACCTGGCCGACCTCATAAAAACCGCCATCGACCGCGCTGAGCTGGACGTCGACGTCATCATGCCGGGCTTCACGCACCTGCAGGCGCGCTCCAGGCACATGCGCGCACCTGCCACTCTGCCCCACCCCCTGCCCTACTTGCACAAGTATTACTTTTGCAGGCCCCAGGGAATGTAGGGACACATGAAATATCATCTGTGCAACAACCCCACAAGCTGGCTCTTTCGTGAGGCAACTGCAGGAAGTTTTGGGAGACCCACTGATTCAGTGCTGTCTTACTCTGACGGCCGCTGCTATTCATGTGGTTTGCTCAACCGTGTGGCAGAGATCTCGGCTTCAACTCCAAAACGCTCATATTGTGAATGCTGCTGAGGCTTGTCCCCTGGTGTCTGCTGCAGCCGGCGCAGGCGGTGAGGTGGAGCCACTGGCTGCTGGGCCACGCAGCTGCCTGGCAGCGCGATGACATGCGCCTGCGAGACCTTATGCCCCGCGTCGCCACCCTCCCCCTCGGCTCCGGTGCGGCTCTCCTCCTGTATTGTCACACCTCCCTTGGTTTTAACTCGCATTGTCTGTCCTCGTGGGCTGGTGGGCGTACCTCCCTGCACCTGACAGAAGGCATTTTGCAGCCCTTTTGGCCATTGCTAGGGGTCTGGCATGTGCGGGTTGACGGTAAGCATCGCTGCTCGGCATGGAAGACTGCACGAGCATTGTTCTGCGCTCCACCAGAAGCTTATACCGGTATTTCTGGTCTGCTGAAAGGCTGCCTTGCGCTTTTCTTTTTGCTCGGCGTATTTTCCCGGTCTGCTGAAAGGTGGCCTTGTGACCTCTGTGCTTGTCTCCTGCTTTTCCTCTGTTCCAAGGGTAGCCTCTTCCTGCTGCAATGAGGTCATTGCTGATGTGGCATTTCAACATGCTGACATGGCACCCGGCGCCTGATCAGGCGCACTGGCGGGCAACCCATTCGGCGTGGACCGGCAGTTCATCGCGCGCGAGCTGGGCTTCATTGGCGGAGTCTGCCCCAACTCCATGGACGCCGTCTCGGACCGTGACTACGTGCTGGATACGCTCTACTTTGTCGCCGTGCACATGGCGCACCTGTCGCGCTGGGCCGAAGATCTCATCATCTATTCCTCGGGCCTGTTCAAATTCGTGCAGTGCTCCGATGCCTACGCCACCGGTGAGAGACCACGCAGCCCTGTATCACTTTTTTCCTGCTCAACAAGCATGTCTGCCCATGAAACATGCATGAAGGAAACAGGAAGACTGCAACTAGGCACTAATGCGGCACATTAGCAGTACTATATAGGATCATGACAACTGTCCCTCAGCAACAATTCACTGGATTCTGCACGGTGCTTCCCGGATACTATGGGGGTCACGCATGGTTGGTGGGGTGGGTGAGAGAACTTTGGTGTGTCACCACAGTCAGTGCGGGTGCTGCTGTGTTTGACAGCGCCTCATGGATCAGGAATAGTGGCTGCCTTTCTTTCAGACAAGCACTGGGCTTACAAGTGCTTTGTGACAGTACAGTAGATGGAACACGTCAACCCGCCATGTACTGAAAAAGGAAGTGGGCTGAGCAAAGGCATGCGCACGCATGTGCAGGCAGCAGCCTGATGCCTCAGAAGAAGAACCCGGATGCGCTGGAGCTGATCCGCGGCAAGGCCGGCCGCTGCCAGGGCAACCTGGCGGGCCTGCTGGCAGTCATGAAGGGCGCGCCCACCACCTACAACAAAGACTTTCAGGAGGTGGGGCCTGCCTCCAAACAATCGAACAGTTCTCTCTCGGATGATCCCTGCATGCATATTTATTGTTTAAAGTTTATATATATTTAGGGTCTGAACCCTAAAAACATGTCTTGCCTGTCTGGCTGTAAGATTTGTGTCCGGGATGCTCTAAAGGTGCCAACAAAACGGTCTATGCTGGGTGCGGAGCCTTTGGGCTGGAGTGGTCTCGCATGTCTGGCCTTAGGGCATGTTGCTTTGCTGTCATTCTTTAGTCACCCATGTGGGCGGAGCAGTGCAAATTTGCGTGCAGCATGCTGCTGCAATGCTGTAGCTCACCTGTGAGGCCAGAAGGCGATGCATGGATTGTAGACAGCACGACACAAGAGGTGGTGATCTGGCGATCATCACACACTGACATGGCACATGGCATGACGTGGCGCAGGCCTGGCAGCTGATGTTTGACAGCGTGGACACGGCGAACGACTGCATACGGATCGCTACGGGAGTGCTGTCGACAATCCGCATCAACCCCGACCGCATGCTGGCCGGCCTCTCCCCAGACATGCTCGCCACCGATCTTGCTGAATACCTCGTGCGCAAGGGTGCGTGCTATTATCTCCCCTATATTTCCCCTCAATCACAACAAAACAAGGGCAATAGTGAGATCATCAACTGTCTCTTGTTTTGTCAGTGTCTCGCTGCTGTGTCAGAACAGTCAGCAGGTGCCAGCGCTCTATCTACTGAGCTACACTTTACACAGAGTTGCTTATGTCTCTTATTACTCTTCAGAGACACATATTCTCTTCCAAGACACTTACTCTATCTGCTGCAGCCGGCCCTGTGCTCCCTGCCTCCCGAGCTGTTCCTAACCTCTACAGACCCCAGGAGCCTCTTTGCTGGCCTTGTTCGTACTAGGCAGGCACGTGTGCCATCTCTAGAGTCTCTTCTTGACTCTGAGCGCTCTGAGCTGCCACAGGCTGATAGCAGGTCACTCCAGGAGGGGAGTCCATTCCAGGAGGGGAGTAGACAGATGGCTTCAGAGACTGACTGGACTTGTGCTGTCTGCACAGGTGTTCCCTTCCGGGAGACCCACCACATCAGCGGCGCTGCAGTGAAGATGGCCGAGGACAGGGGCACCACGCTCTTTGATCTCACAGTGGCCGACCTCAAAACCATCCACCCGCTCTTTGAGGACGACGTTCTTGAGGTGCGCTTGTGCCACACATGCTATTGAGAAGGCTAACTGTGACAGCAGAGCAGGCAGAATGCAAAGTGGAGGCGAGGTCCCTTTGCGCCCCTGCGAGCTTGATCAGATGGGGGCACCTGCGTTGAGTGCTTTGAACTGAGTGTTTGCAGCTTGTGACTATCTGTGCTCAACCCCTGTGTTGCTTCTGATGTATGCAGACCCTCACATGTGGTCACCTATCACTCCTCTGGCAAAGAATCTTATGCAGTCTCACTGTACCTCCTGCGGCGCTCTTGAGGCTGGCAAAACCTGGAAGTCTTCACAACCCTCCAATTTTGGGCGAAACCATTTTTTGGGGGAACCAGCAATCTTGTGGCAAAACCAGACTTCAGGGCATGACATGAGACATCCGAGAAACTCTGTGGTGCATGCACAGGTGTGGGATTACAACAGATCGGCCGAGATGCGTGACACGGAGGGAGGCGCATCAAAGCGCAGTGTTCTGGAGCAGGCCGAGAAACTGAAGCGCTATCTGGGAGCCGAGGGGCTCTAAAAAGGAAATACAGTAACTCACAGTATTGGCAGACTCAACCTAGGATTAAGTGTCAACTAGGGGCGCCTGGTTTGCACGGTTGGGTCCTAGGTATCAAATCTGCATTGATGCCGCGGCATGTGGAGCAGCAGAACGGGGGGGCACCCAGGGCTTGAAGGCATGTGTCGACAGGCTCCCACGATCACGGTTCATGAGGCAAGACATAAGGGATGAGGACATGCACGCCTCATAGCAAGCGCAGGCTGACTCGTTGAGTGTGAGCTGGCCATGAAAACGAAAGCAATGTGGTGGTGTTAACACTGAGGTCAGGATTCATTCATTGCCACACCGTCAGCAGGAAAGTGATACGTCAGACAATCGGCCGACTGCGGTGCCGTTGTACTGCCGGTAACCAGATTGTAGTATTGTGCTCTGGAGGTAGATAACATTGTGGCTTGCAGAGTAAGCATGTGACTTGTGGATATCTGCTTGCTGGAAGGCACACAGGGAGACTTAAAAAAAACTCTGCGCTCTTTGGCTTGCCCTAAATCCCAGGGCAAGCACATTATGGCAAAGCCAGCTGTAGCGCAAAATTCCCCATCGTGTACCAGGGGGTGATTACATCTCTCATGTACAACTGCATAGTGATACAGTATAACAACCCCGCATGCGGCCATTACTGGGCAGTCCATTCTAACGCATCACCCAGTGTAGTACTAATTAGCCTGAAAATTTTGCGCGCCTGTGAGTGTATCCATTATCATGATGTCAGCCCCACAGCGCAGTAGCTACTTTAACAAACACAGCAAAAATTATCAGAATATATAAATATTTGCTTAATATTAGGCAAAACACATATAAAGTACCAGAGCGGCAAAGCATGCATGCTTTGCAGCTCTCATTTGAATTATGCATATGCACAATTCAAATGATCATTTGCAAACAAGAACCCAGGGTCACACAAGATCCAATGACAATTCTTAAGCGGCCTCATGTTGAGCCATCTCATTATTCCCATGCACCTTTAAGCTTCAAATATGTACACCCAAAATCATACCAATCATATGCTGAAAGGGCTGAATGGCAGTACCGGTAAATGAAATTGCACACTTTAGGCCTTCGATAATTCAATACCAATTCCCTACTAGCCTAGGCCTCTCGAGCACTCCAGAAGTAAAATGTGCAGGGTGACACTGTGGGTGCAGACCAATGATCCGGTTGCGAGCGCACCTGCCACAAAAGTCTGCTGAATTCTGTGCAACCATTGCATGCAAGTTTGGTCAAGGCAGCCATGCAAAAACTTCCATCCATGCACCCCGTTCAGGCACAGTGGCTCAGGTTCTGATCTCACCAAAACAAAACAATTACCAGTGACCGCCGACTCCTCCTGAACCATTCCATGAATCTTTCTTTGAAAGGCAGCCACCAAAAAGGTACTATTCAGGGCCGCCCCGCACTGTTGATTTATGCACTCTGCGCATTTGAGGGCACGGAAGGAACCAGTGGCACAGCGCAGCAGTTGGGCAGCGCATGTGCTTATCAGCACTCCTAGCCCAGATGACCTGAAATCGCACGTGCTACTCTGCCGCCATTTAGATGGTTGCGGCGCCACCACAAGAAGTGCGCGTGCAGGTGTAAGCATTGGTGCCAACGCCGGTGCACAGCACGGTTGAAGAAAAATTCGGACATTGTGCCACACTGGCGGTGATGAAAGTGTTGGTGGCCAGTCCATTGATTGAGCAGTTAATGCCTGGGGGGCACGTAATGCGCAGATCATTTGAGGAGCCAGAAGGGGCAATTATGATGAGAAAGGTCTGCCCAATGTTTGTCCCCGTCTGTGGCGCAAATTGCGGCAGGGAGACGATCCCTAACCCGGTCCCAGCAAAGGTGGCACCGAATATGGCAGTCCCTGCAACACAACAACAGCAGTACGCTCAGGCGGGGGGCATTCCAGGGACCTCAAACATGCATATTCAGGCATATTGGCAAGAGCGCATGAATGCAGCCAGCCAGACGTTGTCTTCTCCGGTGACAGAATTATAAGCCTTCAAACACATATTCAGGGACAAAAGTACTGTTTTCTGCAGTGTGACAAGAGAAAGTGCATGCCCGCATATCGAGAACTTCAGGGCTTGCATGCGAGCCTCCGATCTTGAAGACAGACACTTTTTGCACGGCGGCAAGAGAACAAAAGGTGCTTAGCATAAGTTGTTCACAACAGTGTGTCTCTGAGCTCCTCCCATGCTGGAAGAGACACCAACCTGGGGGAGGGCTTATCTGGCCCCCACCAACAGGGAATTGATAGATGAGCGGCACAGTCGAGAGGCCGACAGTCGCTTGGATGATCCCGGCTGTGAGCGTGCCGGCAACTGTGAGCGCGCAGCCGGCCACGGGAATGGCTGTCCCGACGGCGACTTGGCTGTTGGCGAGCAGGCCGAGATAGGTCGAGCCGGCAACTAGCAGCGCCGGGCTGTTGACATTCTGGCTCGCGATAATCACGGAGCCGTCGGGGTTGACAGTCATGGGCGATGTGTTGCTGCCAAGCGTGACCTGTACAATTCTCTGGACTTCAGCCAATAGATGACCTCCGAGGCAGGGGTACTTGTTACTGCACAGAACATCACCCGACACAGAGAGAGCTAATAAATTATACGGCACAGAGACGGTGCAGTGGGGGAAAAACCACAATTTGCGGCATGCATCACCTGGCGCAGAGACAGCTGACGATTTAAATGCACAGAGGATGTGCAAAGGATGGGACTCGCAATTTACTGCATGCATCACCTGACACAGAGCAAGCTGATGTTCTATACTGCAGAGAGAACATACTTTGCCGACTGCGTTCAGCGCGTAGTTGCCGCCACCGCCGCCCACAACCGTCAGAAAGGCGCCGTTCGGGTCCAAGTTGGAGGTGCCAAAAGCGACGCGGCTCGAGGGGTTGGGGATGAGGATGTTGCCTTGGAAGTTTGCTGTCCCTTGGAACTGCGAGGTTGATGCAACGTTCAAGGTAGTGGCTGACAGGCTGTTCTCCATGATGGCGTTGCCTTTCACATCGAGGTTTCCCAAGACGGTGAAGTCCCCGGGAGCAGTCAGGCCTGGGGTGCCTGGGGTACCTGGGGTGCCTGGGGTGCCTGCGCCCCGCAGCAAGTTTTCATGTATCGTCTCCCGTCACTCTTCCTCTTCACTCTTATTTTCAATCATCTTCGACCCTTCGTTGCCCTCCAGCCCTAAATTATAATAATTCTTTATGCAGGCTCTCCCCAGTGGTTATTGGTTATTCCATTCCCCTTAAAATACCCTTTAATTTCACGCCCCCTTCCCTGCACTATTCAGGGGGTACTACAGACTCTGAGGGGAGTCTTTCATACTCCTTGCACTATAGAACCATGTTCAAAAACCCCCAGATGAAAGGGGGGGAAACATAAGCCCATGTGTGTGTCTCAGTGCATCTATGCTCCTGTTGCATGTCATCCGCATTTAGCAGCTGCCAGAGCCTTACAAATTTATCCAGCCACAAAACTTTCTGGATTAGTCTCGTCTCAAGGAAGCTAGGCAGGGTGTTAAATGTGAGAGCTACCCATGGCGCCGGTGTTGCCATCTTTCCCGGTTGCGCCTGTGTTGCCGTCTCTGCCAATTGGACCAGTCGCACCGTTGCCGGTAGCGCCGGTGTTGCCGTCTTTCCCAGTAGGGCCGTTTGCTCCGGTGCCGCCTGCATGCCATGCAACGCATAGTTTCAGCCAGGCACTGAAGAGCTCAAGCCTGCATGGCGTCCATAATCAAACATTGTTTTTCTCAGACGCTTGTCCTGCCAGGGGCAAGGTGCGTGTGAAGACAAGCTTGCACGAAAGGCTGCCCAGACCCTGCCCCTTGCTAGACTCGTCAAAAACCAAGCAAGACAAACGTCACCATGGGCACGGTGCTCAGAATTTGTAGCGCCCCCCGCGAGCCGGGGCCATGATTAAAACTGCTTAAGTAGCGGCTCAAGCCATCAATGCGTGCAATGTTAAGCACTTCAAGCGCTGGGTTTGATGAACCCTTTTTGTGTGGGGGGTGGACCTTGATCAATGATGTGGGAAGCTAGCACACCTCAAAAATCTGCATTAGGAGAAGAGTTCATCACCTGTGGCTCCATCTGAGCCAGTGTCTCCTTTGTCGCCCTTATCACCCTTGGCACCAGTTGCGCCGGTGAAGCCATTGCCGTCAGCACCTGCAGTTGGGTCAGCCACTTAGTCATGTTACATTGCTTCCAGCCAAATTAGGGCTGATGCGATGCCTGACTCTGGGTCAGCGTCCAGCATGACATCCAAACCCTCTAAGAGAGCTTATTGAAAAAAAAAGTACGTGCGTTAAAATTGTAAGAGTTGGAGATAATTTGAGATTTGGCGACACAACAAGATCATCCTGCCAAATAGCTTGCCGCATGCTAGAACAGGGAAGCATATGTATGTTCCTGATGAACTGCAGATGGCGGCATTTGAATACCCGATGGTCAAGTGGACAAGCTGTGAGAGGCAAGCGCCAGAGTGGGTTTCCGGCTGTCATTAGCGCTTGTGAAAGAGAGTTATAAATAAACAATAGGAACCAAAATGAATGTCCCCCGAAAGCTGTGATAATTGGGAACTTGGTGGGCCCTGTCAAGGAGCGTGCTCAACTAACAGGCCTGAATTTTATAATTGTGCCCATTACCTTGTGATGCCGACTATTTGCGTCCATGCAATATGGCCTGCCCAAATCAAAAATAAAGAAGAAACCAGGTACCAGGGAGCACAAGGAAAAGAGCACATTTTGAATTCACATGCACTGCGGCAGAAAACAGAGACTCAGACATGTCGTCAAATGCGATTTAGTCTCCATTTGCGGACCATTTCCAGTTGTCTGCAGCACAGCTGTGGGGAGACAAAGGCTGACATACCTGTTGAGCCCGTTTGTCCGGGTCCACCACTGGCGCCTGACCAACACAGCACACGGAACAGATCAGCAGGCCACGCCAAGGGGAAGTGCATGTCTTGTGCAACCCTGTGGAAACTCCTCATCACAGGAGTCAACAGCACCGGGAAGATAGGTCGTATTTCACATGGCTGTAACTATTGCATTGCTTAACCACAGCCCCCCAAAACAGGGACGGCAGGTTCTCAAGTAAAATGTTGAAGCAATCCTACAGACCCAGATAGGAGATTGGGAGGAGCAGTGCTGGACAGTCAGGATCATTGCAGACCTGCATCTCCCATGCCGGTAGGTCCTTGAGGGCCGGTGGCACCAGTGGGGCCCTGTAGCATGGCACATGGTGTGGGTGCGAGTTTTGAACCTGAGTTCCAACTGTGACAGGCAGGTGCACAACATTGTTGCAAGTCAAGGGCTCGTAGAAATTACGCGAGAAGGGTTTTATGTATTCCTGGCCGTTGTAAAGCTCACCGGCTGATTTGCAGACAGCTGCAACTTGAGGGCATCTATCTGGGCTTGCTGTACTGCGCTGGCCTTCTTCAGCTCCTGCTTTGAAGCAGGTAGCACAGTGTCCGATATCAGAATGGTTTCATTCTGCAGCTGACTGATGGCGAGCCCTGCAAGTCTGGTGAAGTCCGGGCCCCTTGCTTGGAAGCCTGTCAAGCACGGTTACGTGTGTCACAACGGCCCAACACCACTGCGCCATTGGCATCCATTAACTAGACATGAACGAAAAATTTTATTATTCCTGAAGCTACACAGGTGGCCCACCTTTATCCTGCGCGATGACCTTTTCCGCAAGACCCGGAAAGAGAATCCACCACTGCGTCAGTGCAAAGAGCACTGAGCGCACAGACACCGGCCTGCGGGACGAAACTCTGCGCAAAAGTATATCGCATGTGTATTATTTGTTGTATTTCGTAAGAATGCAGAAGAGAAGTGTCTGTGTGCTGAATAGGACGCAACAGCCTACCTGTGAAACATAGGAAGGGTGTCTTCAGGGACACCAAAGACGCCCCCTTTCTTCGCGCAGAAAACCACAGTGAGCAAGAGAGAGTTATCGTCTCTCGTCAGATTCTAGGGATGTCCCCAACCGGCGGTTGGCAACCGTTATGACACCGACGCTGTCACTTGACGATTTGTGCTTGATAAAAGCGCCGTCGAACTTCGCGCATACCCAAATCTTGCATTTGATTTCTGTAGTCATAATGTGTCCGAGGTGGACTCTTGACGAGCCATAATTATTATTATTACAGGTCGGCAAACCCAAAGCCAGAGGCCATAGGGCATACACGCAGGGCGTCTGCAGCCACATCTGCGGGGCCTTCATTAGTCTGCAGCCTATCACTCACTCACCATATACACTGTATGGCATGCATGCACTCACTGCCCCGGATGAGTACTTCTTGTGCAGGCCATGCTTCACACTGACGCCGGCGTTTCGTATACAGACAGCGACGCCATTCTTTTGATGCAAAATTGTAAAATGACCCAGGGCCGCAGCAGCAAACCTGCAGGGGACTATATATTCTTCACAAGCATGGTGGTGATCCACAGTTTCATGTGATTTTTGATGTCCTCGGAAATCCTCAACTTGGGATCCAGCGAGTTTTAAGTGGTGACATCAGCAGAATATCATAATCTAATTTGAGCGACAGGTCGGTATCAGGGTAAATAAATCAATTGATTTAGAGTCCCCTAGGGGGCCTGTCGGTACTCCTTCAGGAGGATACGAGGCTATATATTGCAGGGGTTTTGCCATAGGCATTCCTTCCGCCAGCTGGCAAGCTCTTGAAGCTGCAGTGAAGGTTGAGGAGGACAGGAGCACCACGCTAGCGCTAGTCGCCCCGTCAGCGTCGCCACGTCACCGGCGGCCCGAACTTCAAGTCCACAGGTGGACCCACTGTTCGCTTATACCCCTTCCCGGTCCGGACCAGAGTGCATGCTCAGTCAAGGTGCGCTCACCCTCCACATGCACTATATGCTTGGAATTGAGGCTTTGAGAATCTACTTGCACGAGAAGCGTTGGGAGTCTCATATGCATGCAGGATCCCAGGCTCTGCAGAGCTGGGCTCTGCAGAGCTGTCAGATGAATTCTGCTGTGAGATGTGCCCGCACAACGTTGCCGGCATATGCCTAGACCAGCTGGCTGTAGGGGTAGCCTGTGGTCTGGGCAGAACACCACTAGCACCATTGATGAGTCATCAATGCTGACATATATGCAGATCGAGTGAATGCACAGTACTGCACTAGTGAGCGGGTCCCCGGTACACCGGTGGTCCATGAGGAATACAGCAGCGCAGCTGCAGGGCACGGAGCCGAGCAAGACGCTTGCATGGGCGGGTTGTCAAGCATGTCGCATGCGCAGTGCAGCCACAGATGTGGGAATACAAAACCGCTCGGGCTGCATTTGAATTCAAATTTGGTACCGACATGGGCCTCCCTCTGTGTCGCGCATAAATGGTGCTGGAGGAGCTTAGAGTGGGAGGGCGCGGAAGGGTTTGTTCAACTGATCATTGGATTGTGCTTGTTCTGGCACCAGCAAGCTTGAGGATGCAACAATACCACATGTGTGCACTAGCTGCATGCAGGAGAGAGTGTGATCCAGATTTCAGGGAATGCGTGCTGATGCTGACAGTCAAGCGGTGGCCTCCACAGAAGAAATAACCGTACATTCTTGCCTGCCAGCAAGAGATGATAATGAAATGCACATTTTTGGAGGAATACAATTTTTGGCATTGCCACCTTCAATGTCATGTCACCCCCTTGTGGTCCAGTCATCCCTTGGCTCAAGCTACCTTCCAAGGAGGTCTGGCATAATACAAAAGAACTTTCTTCTACTTGAAGCCATTCTATTGTTGGGAAGCATTCACGCGGTATCTGTTGCTTTTAAGGTTCACATCCATTTGTCGCAGAATATAAACATCTACTAGGCTCAAGATGGCCACACTTGCAGAGTCGTTTCTTGCAGATCTTGACGATCTCTCAGATGCTAGTGCGGACGAAAGGGAAGATGCAGAGCCGGAAAACAACGAGAATGTGGAGGTAAGCAATTGAACACTTGGAACAATCAACAGCAGCTGCAGGACCTCTCTGACCGAGAAGCTCGCTCATGCCCCTTCACGCCTTGCTCATGGTTGCATGAAACTGTGTTGCATGATGGCATGCCAAAAAATGCCACTTTGCGGAGACGCCCTCAATGAGATAGGTTGCGGTGGCTGAAGCAGAACAATTCACTTTGCCTGCGCAGATGGACGAGGAAAATGACGACATCGAGGCGTTAAATTATGACGATCTCGAAGCTGTGGCCCGCCTGCAATCTGGTGATCGGTACAACACGATCATGCAGGTACGCTTTTGCATTGAGAAATAGTACTCACCTAATGCTTCACTTGTAGCCCTTGTGCCTAGCACTACGCAAAGATAACTCATTTTAGCAGGATGAATTATTTTGCAACCACTCCCTGAAAGTGAGAGCTGCTGCAGGCAGGTGTGCTGGCCTCCAGCAACGTTACTGTATGCATGCTTGTGGCTGCTGACTAAGACTTAACTTGCTGCTGGTGCAGCAAGTGAGGAGTGCGTTGGAGAAAGGAGGAGAGATGGATGACTCGGACGCAGTATGGACAGGGCCTTCAGAAGAGGGGCCAACCTACAGACTTTTGGTGGACTGCAACCAGCTTGCAGTGGATATTGACAACGAAATAGCCATTGTGCACAACTTCATGCGGGATAAATACAGGTCTACTGCCTCCTGAGATGCAAATCTTGATTTTGAACAGATCTCCCAGTTCTGGGTTCTTTTGGGTGTCCTTCAGAGCTGCTGTGCAGGGATGTATGAAGTGGCATCAGTCCATGCATGATTAGTACTTACTCTGAATGTGCGCAGGTCAAAATTTCCAGAGCTGGAAAGCCTGGTGCATCACCCGATGGACTATGCGCGCGTTGTGAAGAAGATTGGCAATGAGATGGACATGACCCTCATCGACCTGGAAGACATCCTGCCGCAGGTGAGCAGTCCTCCCTGCACATTTTCACATGACCTTCAGCTGCAGCACTGACACTGATGCTGGCTCCATAAAACTGATGCAACAAGTAACACTCTTTTTTAGGGGCAGAATATCCTGTTGAAGGACAATCTGCCGTCTCCCCAGAGCAATTGGGAAAAGCGCATGTTTGCCTGTTGTTAAACATGTGAACTCCCCACTCGGTGTTGGTGACATCAGCGGGGGTTCATGTGCCCGCACATGCTCGCAGGCGACGGTCATGGTGGTGTCCGTAACGGCGTCCACGACGTCCGGGAAGCAGCTGTCGGAGGAGAATTTGAACCGCATGCTGGGCGCGGCTGACATGGCGCTCCAGCTGGACGCTGACAAGGCGGACATCCTGCGCCTGGTGCAGCTCAAGATGCACCACATTGCGCCCAACCTGTCGGCCGCCGTCGGTACGGAGATCGCTGCCAAGCTCATGGGCGTGGCCGGCGGTCTCACCTCCCTCTCCAAGATGCCCGCCTGTAACGTGCAGGTGCGCCCTAACACGGCCTCATCTTGCTCATGCCACATCTTCGCACCATGACAAGACCACTGCGCCTTGGAAAAAAACTCCGCATAGTTGCCTGATGCGGCTCTACAAGCTGCCAGCAAGGAGATTTGCTTCCTCAAGTTCAAGGCATGGAACGCCTGATGCAGAATAGGGGACTTGAAGCACCCTGCTGGTTGCAAGCTAAATCTAAACACCTGTGATCCTGTCGTCGGGCGCAGATGACTGCCACCGCACAAGAGTTCTCCAATCGTCATCCTCCGGCTGAGTTTGTGTGCTGTGCATTGATAAGAAAGGCCCATGATGTGGGGGTAGTCCGCCATCGTGCACATCCTCACGTCGCTGCCCGTGCCCCTGGCCGTTTACGGGCTTGTGGACTTTGGTATGGCACACGTAAGAGGTGTTTCGCACATGCAGGTGCTGGGCGCGAAGAGAAAGCACCTGTCGGGCTTCAGCTCGGCCACGCAGGCGTTGCATCAGGGGTTTGTGTACGGCTGCGAGGTGATCCAGAACACGCCCCCCGCGCTGCGAGGCAAGGCTGCGCGCATGGTCGGTGCGAAATGCACGCTGCTCGCGCGCATCGACGCCTACGGCCAGGACCCCACCGGCTCCGCTGGCGCCGCCATGAAGGTGCGAATCTTTAGCTTTGTGTTTCGTGGGTTTATCAGCGCCCACACACTCATGCAGACGCAAACTTCAGGCGTCACTTGATTGCATGCTGTCTGACTGTGGAGGAAAACTCCAGATAACTGGCCCACAGGAAGCTGGTGTCAGCCGCTGGAATGCCAAGTGACTCTGCTATGTGTCAGCGACTTCTTTAGGGTTGCAATTTGTTTAATTGCCCTGCATCGGCTGTGAGGTTGGCCCAGCAGGAGAGAGCAATGGCGGATTGTCTGAACAAAAGTGAGCATAGAGGATAGAGATCTGCATGTGCAAGCGGGGTGAGGATAACAACCCGGGATTGTCGATTAATCATTGCTACACTGCAAGAAAGCAAGGCCTGCTTCCCTTCTTGGCTCTATTTCCTTCAATCCAGATTCCAAGAAGGGCTTCCAAGGCTCCGATGTGAGGTGATGGGACTTTCACATCATGGCTGGTTGGCGCGCAGGAGGAGATGCAGAAGAAGGTGGCCAAATGGCAGGAGCCGCCACAGGCGAAGCAGACGCGTGTGCTGCCCGTGCCCGACATGGAGCCCAAGAAGCGCCGCGGCGGCCGTCGTGCGCGCAAATACAAGGAGCGCTACGGCCTCACCGATGTCAGAAAGGTCCGTAAGATTGCTTTCCCACCCCCCTGAAAATAAACGGGCCTCTGCAGAGGACATACTGCCCTAATTTTGAACTTGGGTGCCATAATTTTTTTTGCCGCGCTGGCATGTGGTGTGCTTGTGTTCAGCAGAGCCAGTTAAGCCCGGTGCAAAGCGCATTTCAGCAATGCTTTCTGTTCCTTACTCCTCTCTTGAGGCGTGTGATGACACTTGTGGAAGGTCATTTAGCTGGCCTGCTACTTACAAATGCACACAAGCACCCTTTTACTTCACCAGAGACTGCATAAGTGATTATAGGTAAGTTGATGACACATGCGCAGGCAGCCAACCGGGTGAACTTCAACCAGCCTGAGGAGGAGTTTCTGGATGGAGATGATGTGGTGGGCCTGGGAGTGCTGGGCAAGGAGGGCTCCGGCCAGCTCAGGGCGCAGGTAACACTCAAAAGCGCCCTTCTGCTGTCAGCCAATCATCTTGCAGCTCTCCTGCGAGACAACTTTCCTCCTCGTGCCCTGTCAAAGTTGTATGGCCTTCCATGGGCTATGGCGCTCAAAGCAGCCCATACTGCAATGCTGGGCTTCTGGAAGAACAACAAAAAGAACATCTGAGAGTGCAGCGCATTCTACCCTCTCGGGCAGCTCCTGGATTTTCTAGTGCTATGCGCTGCTTGTCACAAGTTCTGAATTTGTGAAGAACCCTAAGAGTAGCTGCTACTTTCTCAGCACACCCATGCATGCTTGGTATGTTGGCGCAGGCGCGGACGCAGAAGCAGAAGCTGTCGGCCAAGGTGGCCAAGAAGTATGCCAAGAAGCTCGGCGGCAGCGGCGGGGCCACCAACGGCCTCTCATCCACTGTCGCTTTCACGCCCCTCCAGGTCACCACCCCACCTCGTATTCCCCTTTTTCACATATTGACAATGCGGTCTGCCACAAGCTGGTCATGTTTCTGTTGTGCACAGCGATCAGCCCAGCAATAGGCTATGGTGCAACCACATGGGTATTGGTATCAGGCTTGATAAGTTCTGCTGCTTGAGAAAGGTGTCCAGCCGGTTGTTGCAGAAGTTGCATGGTTTTAGCAGAAGCACAAGAAGGTTACAGTAGCAAAGATTTGTCTCTCTGGTGCAGGGAATGGAGTTGGTGAACCCAGTGCAAGCCAAGGACGATGATCTGAAGAGCGGCACAGAGTCCTACTTCTCAGAATACTCGGGATTCAGGTCGATCAAGAAGGTTCCCGGCTTGTGACCAGTGTCGCTGCCATGTGTTTCTCTCTGTGTGAGCTGATTGAATTGTTTCTGTGATCAACCATCCCTTGCTGACGTGGTGCGGGTCTTATGCAAAGTGAATCTAGAGCTTTGAGACATCCTTCGAATGCATGTGAGGAATGTCGGTTGAGATTTGTGCCCGATTGTCAGATATGTCCTTTCCTGTGTAGTGCGCTGAAGGAGATGCTGGTGCAACATCATAGAGTGCTGAGCTAAGGTTGTTGAGGGCCTTCTCACGTGCGTCAACAAGGAGTGCTAATGCGTTGCAGCATTTTATGCGTAACCATTTATTGCCCTCTGTTCTGTAAAGTATCTGGAAAACACCACAATGCTGACTTTTACACTGAAGAGCACACAGACATTGGGACGCATATGCAATACTGGTACTGCTGCCCAAATCACGCTAGAAGGAGGTCTCATCTGTCCATGCTGGGAAATGGCATGATTTCCCCAGCCCACCAATGCTGGCCATTCACTGCGTCAACCTTGGGCAGCCTTGGAATCAATCCTGTTACATGATTAACGTGGCAGTTGCACAGTGCAGCACCCAGCACGAATGGGACTGTAAGCAAACTATGACCTGAGCATCAAGAAATAATAGGACCTGGAGCTCCAGCATTCTTTCACTTGACGCTCTCAAAGAAGTCCTTCTCCAGCTGCACCAAAGCAAACACACCCTTTGAGCTGGGTCAGACAGGTGGGCCAGGCAACCCCTTTGATTGTATTAGCTCAGTCCTCTGCCCTGACTGCAAAGTGGTCGTGCAAGTCCATGTGGAGCTTGCATGCATGAATACGGATGATTAGCACACAAGCCGTGCTGATGTCAGAGCTGCAGAACTGACTGTCAGCGACTGTAACGCAGGACAGCAATATTGGGACGCCATCATTACCTGCAGGATATCCTCATCGTTGCCGGCCGCGGCTGCGTCGTCGGCATCGGCGTCGGCCGGGGCCGCAGCGGCCCCGGCGGCGGCAGCCGGCTCTTGCGCGACGGCGTCTTTGCGCGCGCGGATCTTGGCCTCCTTCTGGGCCTTCTCCAGGTTCTTCTCGCGCGCCGTCTCGCGCTCCAGCATCTGCGCAGCCACATTCATGTCACGTGTTTTCAAGTTCTTACAGCAATAGGATCCGCGAGCGTCCAGCACATGTGATTTGTGCTTATCCCAATTTGTACAGTCTTCTGCGCTTCCTCCACCAGTGCAACAACATTTGAAGTGAGTCAAGATCCTCGGCACAACAATATTGCTGGTGCTGAGTATGTTATGGTCTGGCAATTTAGGGAGATCTGTGAAATCCCTTCCCCAAATTTGGTCCCTGTGCCGGGTTCTGTTGTAAGCGCCATTCTCCATTACGCACCCTCGGCATGCTGCCTTTTTCAGTACTGTACGTTCACGCTGCGCAAATGCGTGAGGAGGATGCAACGAAGCATGCGATGTGGGTGACATGTCACTGGTCTCCAGAAAGTGAGTCACCGCGAGGGTGGCGGCCTTCTCGCTGGGCTGAAGATCAATGAGAGAGGCACTAAGCTGCAGCACAGCAGTTGTGCCGTCCGCGCAGCCGACCGCCACAAGGCCGCCTCCCTCATGCACGCGTAGTGACGTCAGCGCGCAGTCCGCCACCTGGCATGATGACATCAGCGCCCCGTCAGCCGCCACCTCAGCTTTGTTGCATTTCTTCTCATCCCGTCATGCACTGACTCCCACCGTGGCGCACAATTTCAAAGGTGAGCTTTCAGGAACTTCTTTAGGCTAGTCATGCCCCCACTGACTTCCTGCTGCTATTTGGAGAAAACTTAATCATGGTGATAGAAGGTTCTATTGACCTGGGTAGAGAGGGCTGGAGCAGTCTGGCTGTTGAGGTAGTAGTCCCATCCGTCCAGAACGCCATCCTCCCTCGCACTGAAGAACACACTCGGCCTGGAAACACACAGCTAGTCAGCAGTCTACCTCTGCACAGAACCCAAGACAATGGCACTAAGCCTACACTGTCAGGGAAGGAGCAGAAATGACATCCGCATGAAACCTTTCCATCTGCATCTGGCTGAATGAGCGACATGGTGCTACTACTGCATGCATGCTGGTGCGCCATCATTGCACCAACACAGTCAAAAAAAGGATGCCCACTGGTCCTGCAGATATGGCTGCAGACGCCTGCCTGGATACCCTATGGCCTTCTGACTTCGGATTTGCCGTCCTGTTATCATGGTTAAAAATGTTATTACAGGCTTTTTCAGCCTTCCAAGGCTAGGTGGGTTCCAGCAGCACTTCTTTGAATCTCTTCAAAGCTCCATGTCCTTGCATGTTCTCCACAAGTCGTACTTGAGACTGGTTTCATCTAAAGCTCTATAAAAATATCATGCAGGGGACAGCACCGGGTGGGGGACCAGCGGACGGCGGTGAGGTGAGCCGTGTGGTAAGCGGTAGTTATAAGCGGCGTGCGCAGATCCTCGTTCCACACGCGCGCGGTCCAGTCACCGCAGCTGGCAAACATCTTGGGGTAGAACGGACTGCGCGCCAGACCGTATACGGGCCCATGGTGGCCTGCATTTACGGGGTCGCTGGACTCAAAATCAAGCATTAGAGAACAAATTCAATACGTTGAAGTACAGGGATCTATTTTGCACAGGCGGAGTGCATGCTAGCCCCTTGACGCAGGTATATGTGAGTCATCCTGTGCGTTTCATCATTGCAGGATGCGCAGGGGAATGCTTGTCTGGCAATACACATAGGACCCCTGATCAGCGTTAGTTTAGAGGAAGACATATGCACGCATTTCAATTGCAGCAAAGAAGTATCCTCAAGAGTGGTCAGCCATGGTGGTTTTCATGCTAGGTCTCCAAGGCCTTGTGGTGCATGACTGACTAACGGTGGTGCACCTGAGTATGATGCGCCGACACGGTCTGCCGGGGTCTTGGCCTTGCGGTTGCACAGCAGCACATTGCCCGGCTCCGTGCCCACCAGAAACCTGCCCACAGAAACCGTCATTCTCGCACTGTAAAACCCGGTCTAAGATCCTCAAAATGTGTCTCCGCCATCCCCAAATGATGCAGTACTGGCAGGAGCAGGGAAGTTTGTCTCACAGGGGTCAATCATGGTAGATGTGCTAGGTTGCCTGTCCATAAAGAGCACGAGCAGAATCCTTCTGTGGTGTGCAAGCTCCCCAAGCTGTCTGCATTTCTGCATTTGCAGGCCTTGCCATGCAATTTCTTGCTATTAGTCCAGTCCCGGGCCACCCTCGTCTTTAGCAATCCTTGTTCTGATGGCATTTGGTATTCAAAGGACATATCAAGCGAAGGCGGAGGGGACGCGGCGCACTTGGTGGGTCCGGCGGCTGGGCTGTAGTCGAGGCAGACGGCGCCGGAGAGGGCTCCGGAGGCAACGCCGCGTTCCGCCAGGGGCAGCTCTTCGCGCGGCTCCCCCAGCCGGCGGCTGTCCCACCAGAGCACGCGGCCGTCGCTGGAACAGCTCATCGCCTCCGTCCCCGTCTTGCTCTGCAGCCACGCAAAATCGTACACCGGGTCCCTGCGCGCACAATTTCCTGCCGGTCTTTACAATTTAAGATACCAAAGAATGGTTGCACAGTTATCATCCGGTGTACAGAGACTTAGGTGAGCTAAGGAGCACATGAGATCAACTCTGCAGGCAGGCATGCGGTCTTCAGCCACGCAAAATGACATATCGGGCCCCTGCGCGGTGCAAAAGGTCGTCTTTTCAATATACATCTGAATTTGAATTCTGAACCCTGGCTTTGCAAGAAGCCAGTGCCAAGGATATCTGCTATTCAGCAGTTTTAGGCGCCCAGGTGAAGCGAGGTGCATAAAAGGGTCAGCGCTGCACTGACGGATGGAGACATGCTGGCTGCATGGATGGGTGAGAACTTGCATTCGGAAATTGCACTGCAGCAGCTCTCTGGTGGCAGCAAGGATACAATGTGATATTCTGCTGGTCTGGAGATGCACATGCATGGAGAAAGGGCAATCAAAGGGGAAGGAGCCATGCCTGTGGCTCTTCTCGATGGGTGTTGCATCAACGGGCGTGCTGCCCTGGCGAGTATCAAAGACAACAAACTGCCCGTTGTATTGCCCTGCTCCCAGCACCTGCACGCACATGCGAGGATCATCACCCATGAGCTGCAGTGAATCAAGTGAAACGCCCTGCAAGACACCAGCACCATGTGATCAGTGCATAGCATGATCCGGTTTTGACAAGTAGCATACAGCACCCCTTGCCTAATGATAGGAGTGAAGGGCCGCAAAGGAATCAGCACCGGCAAAGGGCTGCCAGAAAACCCAAAAATGAATGTTTTGCATGCCAGCTCAGATATAAAGGGGCGCCACGTACAAAATATCGTGTCTTCAAAATGTTAATGACTGAGTGCCCCTTAGACCGAACCAGGCCTGTCTTCGCACACCTGATGTAATGCATGTAATACGATGCACAACACAGAGGTCAGACTGGCCTTAAGGTCCAGTGATATACGTGCTGGTTCCTTGAAGGCTAGCTTCTCAGGGGAAGTGAATAGAACCCTGCCCCACCTTGGAGTCCTTGAGGTTGAAGTTGAGGCAGACGAGCGGGCTTGCAGGAGACAGTACTGCCTCTGGCTGCGCCGGATTGCCCAGATCCCACACATAGCTGTCCGACGGCGCTCCCTCCGCCTGAAACTGCAGCACCGAGTACGCCACCGCCACCTGTCACGTTACTAATTCATTAAGTAAGCACGATGAGTCTCTGGGTTGAGACTAGACATGCTGCCTCAACCTTCCTCGCTCTGTCCTGTAGACTATCTGTTCTGTGCTATCTCTACACTCGTGTAGCAGATCCTCGATTCACAGCAGACGCCACTCCTGGCAAATTGCCTGCAGCAAAGCATGCATGCAGCGTGCCAGGAGTGCTGCACATTTTTCATTGTCAGACAAGTAAGTTGCACTATCAGGCACCGATTAAAAGGAGCAGTTTTCCTGAGCCTGCCTGTCTGCAAATTCGCAAGTGAAGCAAGGCATCATCAACGGGCGACCACGTCCACTGACGCAGGTGATTCTAAATCAATTGGTGTTCATAAGAGTCCCATGAGACTTCCATGAGAAATATACTTAGAGGGCAGGAAAAGGGTGTGACCTTTCTGGAGCCGTCAGGGTGCCAGGACAGGTACTGGGCCCCTCGGCGGGAGGGGGAGGGGGAGGGGTCCAGAAGCTGAGTGAGCGTGTGCGCGGCAGCTGCCTCGGTGCTGTACTTGGCATCATCCCCCTCCCAGTACTGCTCGTAGATGTCTATCGCATTGTTCTCCTTCACCACTTCCTCCGCTCCCGCGCACAGTGCCACCACTGCCCGGATGTAGTGCTCATCTTTCTCCACCTGCCAAGATAAATAATTCAACTCTCGATCCGTTGCTGTTATGTGTGATCCGGGTCCTCGGATGTAGGTACATTACGCAACATCTGGGCATCTGATTTCTATCCATTCCTTGCAGGTCCTCTGCGCAATGCTGATAATTATGTATTTTTATTGGTCGTTTGAGTCTTCCTGGAAGCGTGCTGGAGGCAGCAGAGTGCCGATGGGCCATAGCTTGTGTTGCTCACAGCACTCGTTGTCTTGGACAAAGTCAGGGTTAGTCTGCATGTCATTTAGATGCTGTGACAAGATTGCAGCACACCTTTTTCCGATACCTGATGACCTGCTCGATCTCTGTGCAGTCTATCTCCTTGGGCCAGCCCCCCTCTGTGTGCAGGATCCCTCTGTTTACAAGAACCACAGGATCCGTATTCACCTGCAGGAATACCATTCGTCAATAAATATTTCACTTTCAGTTGATTTGTATAAGCTACAGCAGAGATTCAGGCTCTCAGGCTCAAAGTGTTGGCTAGAATGTGTGCTGTGTACCTCGTGCTCTGACATCTGTTGTCCCACTTGTATCGAGGTAGACATTGTCTTCCTGACCACGAGATTCTTTGCATGCTCTTCGTTGGGTCTGATATCCGCCAGCATCTGATCACATTCGTTGGGTAATAGTCAGAACAAGCACTTAACTGCACTGGAACCTTGGAGTAGCGGAACAAATCTTCAAGGTCACGCTCTCTGATCGGGAGAGTAAAACTGTTGAGTAGAATGAACCAAACCTCTGCTCCCTCATCGTTGAAGCGAGGATGCCGCCCAAAGTCCTTCCTCTGCTTGACATACTGATGGCTGATCTGCAGCAAAGACGACGCAAACTTTAACAATATGCGTGTTGCACAAGATCGCAGGGAAAAATTTTTGTAAGGTAGCTTTGAGAAAAGACATCAGGTACAGAACATACCTCCATGATTTCACCACCTAGCCGTTGCAGGGATCTACGATGGCGAGGCGACGGATCGTGCACCTCATGCTAATTGTTCCCGACAATACGAATCTGTAATAATCAAGACATGTAAAACCAGTACGTGCTATCTTTGTATGCCTTTGCCACACTAAAGCGCTCGCAGCATCCGTAACGTTCCCAAATCGCGGGATTATCGCCCCAAATCCCTTGCATGACAAGGGTCGGTGAAGTAGCCTCTAAAAATTGCCCGCACAATTTCTCCTCCTTCGAGGCACTTCGTGCATTTTCAGACCTTGACAAAGCAGCTCTTTAACATAATGAACCACACAGCCCTTCTTCTCGAACATCTGAGGTCGCTGCAGCGCCTGTGAAGCCTCTATGCCATCAAGATTGCCATCATACACTGGCCCTGTTGAAGAGCAGCAGGTGAGGCCCCCTTGCCACGCCTGCCACCCTCCCTGCCTTTCTTAACACGAAAAACTCCGCCCGAGCTGATCAAAAGTCCCTCGCTGCTCGTGCCATTGTGTGTCCTATTGGGCGTTGTGAGCCTGCAAAGCAGCTGCCAGAGCCCTGCCAGCGCTTGGGGCCGCAAATTCCTTTTCAAGGGCGGTACGTCTTGTCATACGCCCTTCCTTCCCGAGCCTACACCGCAGCTGCAAGTCTGATGGCGCTGCTCTGCTTTCTGCGCAGGCCGCAGCCGGCCGCACCGCGCTCCAAAGCCTGCGCGAATACCTAGCTGATAGAGGTGAACTCACATTCCACATGCACTTGCCATACCTCTCCCAATGTCTCTGCTGCAACCAATTCAACAAGTGTCCGCGCATATTCTCCCGGGCACCGCCCCTATGGCACCCGCAGCGGCAGCGGCGGCGGCGGCCAAATTGGCGCACCTTGGCTTTCTGCCTTTCTGCACTCCTTCCTGCGCTGATTCTGCTCTTTCTAGTTGTTATGACCTTGCTGATGCAATGCATATACCGCTGATGGACATCCAGCATAACTTGTCGAGCAGCAAATGCTGCTAGCCATAGTCTGCACCATATAAGCACCTGCAGGGACCACCTCCTTCCTGTGTCCTGCCTTGTCACCTTGAAGGCATTCTGCACAAATGCGAACCAGAATTGAAAGGAATTTGGCGCATGCAGGCGCAGCACTGCCGGAGGGATTCCAGGCATCTGTGCACCTGCGCAAGGAGGGCTCACCGGGGGCGGTCGACATCTACTACTTTGACCACCTGCACACCCGCTACCGCTCCAAGCAACAGGTGCAGCCCTCAGCTCTCCGCTTGTCATGCTGCGGAAGGTTCCAGAAGCAACGTATAAGCCTGGCAACCACCCCTTGCCCGAGTGCAGGATGTCTCCATGGGACATTTTCATCTTGCTGTTCTTTAACAGTGATGATATCTTCATTATCATGGTCTGCGCAGCACATCTTCAAGCCAACGTTTGATGCTTTATAGAAGTCTGCAATCACAGCCAAGAGATTAAGGGATGCATTGGTTGATCAGGTTGCGCGGGCGCTCGGCGTGGCAGACCCGATAGACAGGGACGAGGGAGCAAGTCTGCCGAGCAGCCCACGAGTCATGGGAGTCAGCCCCTCGAGCCCGGCAGCGGCCGACGCGGCCGGCCAGCAGCTGGCCGCACACCACCTGCAGCTGCCGGCACATGCTGATCAGGTGCCTGTCAATGATCACTGGACGCTGTCAGCCTTCATGGATTGACATTTCCTAAGCTCTGCCGACAGCTTCTGAGCCGGCAGCTTTGCATGCACAAATCAGATGCCGCGGGTGTGTCCATGTGCCTTTGATACAGCGTGGTATAAACAAGACGGCCTGATTTCTGGCAAGAGAGTGAAAACACTTGGGTCGCAGGGAGGAGATTTTGTGGGCAGGGAGGAGGAGGCAAAGGTGATGGAAGCGCTGAGTAAGTACCTTGCCAAACTAGGCGGCCAGCTGGAGCCCGGCTGGCGCTGCCAGGTCAGGAAGCGCGCCGGGCCGGGGAACCGAGTCGACACCTACTTCAACTCCCCCCACGGCGAAAAGTTCAGGTCAGCGCTCTCCTGCCTGCTCAGACATGCAAGCCCTTTGCCGCCTGTTGCGCGCTGTTGTTCTGCTGAATCTGCCGCCTCTTGGAAGTCCTGTGCCCTCACACTGTTGCAGGCCAAAAAAATTGAAGGGCATGCATGGTTCTCCTGCTTCCCTATAGGCAATGAGTACGTAGCACAGACCACAACTGGTGCTGATGGGACACGATTGCAGCAATCGAATTTACGTGTTATGCTCTGAACCAGCGGATAACGAAGACTGGCCCCCTCCCCAGCCAGTACAAGGTTTTTGAGAAGTGATATTTAACAGCATTCTGGTGCGGGAGCAGGTCGAAAACTGACGTGGCGCGTCACTTGGGCTTGGCCGTCCCGGCGGCGCGTCGGCCGGCCGGGGGCGCGGCGTCGCCGGGAGTTGATGTAGATATGGCGGAGGAGGACGTGGCCGCCATGCTCATGGCCCTGCCCCATGGCAAACCCCTCACCGCCCGGTGCGCTCCCCTTCCGCACCCCTTGTGATTCTGTGGATGTGAGGTTCCAGATGAGCTCAAATTGAGCAAATCTGTTCAAGAACAATGCAGACCAGGTCTTTACTGTGGTGTCTGAAGTGCCATCCCTGTTCCAAATCCCCGTCTGTGGCCATCAAACCGGCAGGCACAAGCATGTGGTACAGTTACTTCTTTCACCACCGTGTGGGATGATATGTTTAATCTGCAAGGCGCTGGTAATTGTGCCGCAGCTGCAGTCTTGCCCCAGTGCAGTTCAGATTGTGACCTCCCCAAATCTCTTACAGGGCAGGGCTAGGTAATCCGCATAGTGCTGAGGGTGTGCGATCATATACTGGCTCCTTAACTGCATGACGGCATTATATAATTAGCGCCATGCGCATAATCGAAGCTGCAGAAGACACATGTATGAAACTGATCTCTAATTAGTATATTTCACTCGTATAAAAATAATGTGCGTGTGCAGGGAGGCGGCGCGCGCGCGGAAGGTCTCGGGCGCGGTTTCCGGGGAGTGGGCCGGCCGCGCAAAAGGGCCGGGGACGCCAGACAACGCCGCTGGCCGCAGCGGCAACGGGCTGCACTCCATTGCGGCGGCGCTCGAGGAGGCATCGCCCTTCCAGGTCAAGCAGGAGGGGGCTGCGTACGCGGATGATGAGCAGTTGTTTGACAGCGATGATGAGGTGACTGCCCTATGCACGCTTGAAGCAATGTCACCTGCAAGAAAACAGCACTGTGCGCACTCTGTTTATTCTTGTTTCCTCTTGCAGAAGCTGGAGCAATGACCAAGAGAAGATTGAGTCATTGACTTTCTACCTTCAACGTGTTCACCCCAGCAGATGCTGCACAGCACAGCAGTGAATGTGTCATGTACTACATGAGACTTTGCCAATGCATGCTTTTGCCGGTGTTGCAACTTCTAACGTTTCCTGTCTTATGCGCAGGACACAGACGCGCGTGCAGATGAGAAGGCGGAGCTGGCGGCGCGGCAGATGCGGCGGCTGCGGGCAGCCGCACATGCGCGGGGCCTCACGCTTGCGCCCGGCTGGCGCGTGGACGTCAGCATCCGCAAGAATGGCACCAGCAGAGGTGCGAGATTCTATTTGTAAGCATGCAGAGTTAAGAGTCGTCTGTGTTGCGCTGCAGTTGAAGCTACTCTTCGCTCGCTCATTTCGATTGAAATGCATATTTTGTGCTTTGATTTGAACGGTAAGCGCACGCTGCGCAGGCTCCACGGATTACTACTACCGGCTCCAGGGCGGCGGCACCTTCCGATCGATAACGGCCGCCATGAAGCACCTGCTAGCCGCAGAGCATGGCGCAGCGCCCGCGGTCGCCACCGATACGCCGATGCGGAGTCCGGCATCGGAGCCGGCCGCCGACCCGGCTTCGACGCAGCTGCCGCAGCAAGAACGTCCCCCCAGCCCGGCCAGCGCTGCCCGGGCAGCTCTGGGCAGCCTGGCCGACTATGGCGGCCCGGCCGGGCCGAGCGCGAAGCCGACACCGAAGAAGTTCGGCAGCCTCACGGCGCTGTCTCATCCCGGCCGCAGCGGCGCCGCCGTTGCGCGGCCGACGTCCCCCAGCGATAGCGTGGCCAAGGGGCCAAACCCCCCTCCTGAGAAAACCTCTTCTGCGGCGCGGCCAACCACCAAGGCCGCACTGGCTGCGCTCGGGCGGGACGCGATAGCTTCAGGGCACGCGCCTGAAAAGCAAGAAGCTGCGGAGGCCGATCGAGCAGGCTTGGAAGCGGGGGCTGCTGACGCGGCTGCTGAGAGCAACATGCCGGGCCCCAGTGGAATGGGATCGGTTGATGAGGCTGGTGCGGCTGTGGAAGGGAACGCCAGCGGACCTGATCAAGCCGGCCACAATGAATCTAATGCGCGCAAGAGGCAGCGAAGTGAGTGCCGCAGCATGATGCTCCCTTGCGCTGCCTCAGCAACACTTGGGGTGGTCTCACCTAATCACAGTCACTGAAATAAAGAGAATGAACACAAAGGGGTTGCTGAAGGTTTACTTTCATTATGCACAGAGCCGAACATGAATGCGATGGCGCCGAAAGAGGAGCCTGCAGAGAAAACCGGCCCGGCGCCGGCCGCGCGCAAACGGCGCGCCGTCAACCGCGGCCGCGTGGATTACGCAACTGTGGCGGCCATGGCCGACCTGCAGTATGCCATCAGCAATGGTGCTCTCTACCTCTCACTCTTCTTTGTCCACAGTACCTTTTGAAAGGTACCCTTTGAATTAGATGTTGACACAACACCTCCCCATGTCAACTACTCGGCCGTCGGGGCATCAATCGATGCGCAAGCATTGGCTGACTATGTCCCACAAGGGCTGAGGTGTCATCAGGCTGAAGTAGGGGTAATAAGTGGCTGATGATTGAGCATGCATGCGTGCAGAGGATCGAAGGGCCACTCTGAGGAAGCGCAACGCGGCCAAGTCAGGCACACCCGAGGCAACCGCCACAGACCCACCGAGCACAGGTGTGTACTCTTCTTTCTGGGAGTATACCAGTGGCATCTTACAAATAATTAAGTTCATTATAGATGATGTTGTGTGCCCCTTGGACGCAGTGTTGTGCTAATATGGCTGCAGCTTATGCCCGCATATGAAATGCTCCTGCAGATCTTTGATGCTTTCATCAATCCAAATCCTGTGATGCGGGTCAGGTGTGGACAAGGACGCGGCACAGAGCGCAGCAGAGGGGAGCGAGCTGGCAAAGGGCCGCGGCCAGGGGGCGGCGGGGGCGGCGAGCAAGGGTGAGGAAGGCGAGCAGAAGCCCAAGAAGGCAGAGAGGAAGCGCGAGCGAGTGGTCACGCCCTACACCAAACTGGTCAATCGAGTCCGCGGCCTCATTTCACGCATCAGGTGATTCAATTTAGCTCTTAGGTTCCCCGCTCATTTGCCATGCATTCATGCCGTCTGCAACATGCTGGGCACACAGCATTGTATCCTGTGGTGCGTCTGTAGCATCTCCGTACAGCAGTCAACACAGACTCAATATTAACCAGATGCTGAAGACAAGCTTGAGGATTTGGTGCTGGATCGGCCACTTCACTGTCTGCTGCACATTCTCGTCTGCACACAGGTCTGCCTTGCAGTTTCATCCCGCGAGCTGTAAGGAATTGGCCATGCTTGTCAGACAGGACAGTCAGATCACGGTGCATATCTTGGATTTGGGGCTCAGATCTACTGGTGTGCTGCAGGGTGGAGGAGGCATATCTGGATGCGTATGAGGGAGAGGGGTGGCGTGGCGCCAATCGGGAGAAGCTGCGGCCCACGGCCGAACTGGAGCAGGCGAGGCTGCAGGTTTGTGCAATTTTACATTGCCACATTGAACTGTGCGTAAATATCACACAAGCAACGAGGTCTGAGTGGCTCCAGTGATCCGCGTCCTGTGCTGCGACATAATGCTAGAATGTTGCCGTACTGGGCATGGCACGAGGGCCGCCACGCACAGCTTCTTGCTTGGCTCGATACTTGCGCATCACTCCAGGTCATATTCCTGACAGGGAGTACCATGTGTTCAGTGCCTGTCCTTGACAATCAGCAGCACTGTCGTTTTCTGGTGTCTGCCACTCACACTCAGCAGGGTAGCATACGCACTTGACGCATGCCAGTCAACCTTTTGAAGCCCAAACCATGCAACATGTTCTAAGCTTCAGGAGGTTGGACTGGTATGCGTCAAGAGTGTATCTGCTGCTGTAGCCACACCGCTTTATAGCTTCAGCACCGGCTCCTTACGGCGGTCCAGAAAGAGAGAGCGCACAGGCTCCCTGTCTCTCCTTGGGAAATGGAACGTCTCCTAGAGTCTCATGCTTCCCGTGTCTGGCAGTATCTGTCCCGAGGTCTGCATGAGCCCAGTTAATTTGTACGGGAGCATCCCAGCTCCTTAGGGGCGTGTGATTGTGATTTGAGGCTTCTTTGCGCGCGCGCAGATTGAGAAGTGCAAGCTGGGGATGCGGGAGGCGGTGAAAGAGTGCGAGGAGAGCGGCGGAGACCGCGCCATCCCGCCCGAGCACATCGACGAGGACGGCGAAATCGACGAGGCCCACATCTTCTGCGGCCACTGCCACGACCCCGAATCCTACGAGGTGCGCTCTGCATTCTTTTTGTGGAGGGTTTTTGCCCGCGGGATGATTTAAACCCCATAACTCTTGGTTCTTCGCTTTCAGAAGGAAGCAAGGTCAATAATGGGAGGTCTGGCCCACTGCAGCGCTTCACCGTGCTTTGCCTCTCGTGAAGCAGCCTTGACGAGACCTTTGTAGGTGATCATACCGTAACAGGGCAGGGTAGCGGCGCAGATCAAGGTCTGTGCCATGGCAAACGTGTGCTAAGTGTAATCTCAATCGCCTGAGATTTTGCTGAGCATGTGACGCCTTTGCTGCGCGGCAGGACAACGACATAATCCTGTGCGACGGCAACTGCCACCGCGCTTACCATGAGAAGTGCCTGGTCCCCCCGCTTGACTCCTCCACGCTGCCAGAGGACGAGGGCTGGCTCTGCCCCGCCTGCGACGCCAAGGTGGGCTCCTTAGATCAACCACCCCGGATCAAGATGAAACGGTACAAGTATTTTACTAGGGCATACAGGGCAGTGCATTGACAGCAGGTCTTGTGGGCACCATTTTACAAACCTGCGACACCAATGTGTACTCCGCGATTGCTTTAGCATGCATCAGGAAGCGCCTTTTTCAAGAGACCCGTCCAGCGCGGCTTGCTTGGGAACATCAGTGCAGGGGCACCAGTTGTCAAGACTCTCCCTTAGCCCAATGGCTCAGGTTGTGTCCTGTTTGTGGACATCCTCACTGCTCCACAATTGCTGCTTGGCCTTCAGAAAGTGGTGGATTAGGTTCTTATCAAAGCAATGTGCCCCACCCCCACATAGCAACTTGCTCTGGCTTCATCAATGCAAACACACAGCAAAGCAGTAGCATTTGTTGACTCTGCTGCGCGCAGGCGGACATCCTGACGATGATCAACGAGGAGTACGGGTTCGAGTACGAGCAGGAGACCCCCTGGCACGCCGTCTTTGCCGAGGCCCCGGTGTCGCCGCGCGCCGCGGCCGACGGCGCAGCCGCCGCCCCCGTCACATTCAAGACGCTCGCGGATTTCCTCGCGCACGCCGACCTGCCGGACTCCGATGCGGACGACTCCAGCTTCAAGTGCGCGAGAGTGACCCGTCCATGTGGCTTGCTCCTTTGATTGAGATAATGGCCTGGCAACAGGCCCGTCAGCCCGGAGTGTGTCCTATTCGCACGACCTCAACCTCCTCAAGTATTGCCTGCAGAGCCGTCTGATCCTGCACAGGGGCATTTGTCATTGCAGCAGCAGGTCGGCTTCGCAGGCTGTGCTTGGGGAAGGTCTGGTCAATGCTGCCTACAATGTTGAATGCAGCTCAAGAAGTTGGGAAGGATTGCTGGACTCTCTCGGTGCCATTCAGCTGTCAAGTCGTGCTGTGCGCACACTTGGGGCTGACAAGCAATACTGCCTTATGGCTGTCTTTCCACCTATACTGCTGTAAATCAATTGCGCTCACGAAATCCAATGGGCTGAAGTGACCAGCTGCGGTGTGCAGGGACGAGAGCGGATCTGAAGGCGAGGAAGGAGAAGAGGCACAGGGCGGCGGCAGCGGCAGCGATGGGAAATCTGAGTCGGGCAGCGAGGCAGACAGCGGTGACAGCGAGGCGTCTGAGGGCAGCTCCGTCGAAAGCATGGCCTCTGACGAGCGCAAGTGCGTCCTCCTCCCATCTCCTTCCTTCACAAGCCTTTCTCCGATACCTCTATACAAAAGTAATTAATTGTTGGATATTGTCACATTTCTGTCCTTCTCATGGTCTTATCAGTCTGTGAGGAGTGCTGTCAAGACATGCGCAGGGTCCCATCAGTGCACTGCCAATTGAAATACTCTGCTATCAGGTGATTCGAGTCAAAATGGCACTATAAGGGAAATGGCTGTGATCAAGGCAGCGACGTGGCTAGGCTGAGATGGCTGACGCATGCTGTGTTTCACTCCACGCGCAGGGGGCTCCAGGCAGTGGAGGCGGCAGCAGGGGAGGGCAGGCCACAACGCAAGCGGCGACTGCGGTCGGCCACCGGCGCGGAGCCGGCGGCCGGCAAACGTGCGCGGGGAAACGCTGACGAGGATGCTGATGTGGACGCTGACATGGGCGCTGCTGATGTGGACGATGATGACGAGGAGGAAAGTCTGGTGCTGATTGGCAAGCGCGCACGCACCACTGTCGATTACAGGTGACCTGGCGGTATATTTAACGCAAATAAGAGTTTATAGCAGCCATCATGTCTGTAGGCTGTTTTGTTGGCCACCTGTGCATGCCAGATTCGGTGAAAATTATGGTATGGGACTGCAGTCCAAAATGGGTGGTACTGCATCTTTGATCTGAAGCACTCGGTTGGAAAGGCATGCAGCGATCCCTTGTTAGACAACATGCTGTCCTGCAGAAGTGAGGGGTGAATTTTCTATGTTGTGCAGGAAGCTGAACATGGAGATGTTTGGCGACTTTGAGAGCTACGAGGGAGAGACACTCAGCGACGAGGACTTCACTCCTCGCGAGGCCGAAGCAGAAGCAGCTGCAGCCTCTCCTGCCTCTCCCTAGCATTCCACTCAGCCTTCTACTCCAGAGCCCCTTTGCTATGGAGGCGCTTTGAAATACATTGCAGTGCCTTGTAGCAAGAGTACACAGTCAGTGTGCATGCCTTTAGTAGTGTCTTAATTGTATTTTATGGAAAGACCCAGTGACGGGCTATCACCTGCGCTGCATTGGCAACAGCAGGCCGAGAGTATGCCTGATGTTTAAGGGGGTAGGCACATCTTGTATGGTGCAAGGAAGTCTGGTGAAGCTTTGAGAGATCTGGAATGTAGTATGATTGTGAAATGCTTGTCAGGACTAGGCTTGTGACTGCTGGAAACTTTGGATGTGTGCACAGACGTCGCTGACATGCACAGTGGAGAGTGAGCATGTGTAAATACATCTTTGTGGACTTCTGTGTGCCTTGTAAACATCACATGTGGGGGGATGAGTGCTTAGCACTGTCCATGGCATTGCAACATCATTCCATTTTCTCTAATATCTTCAGTTGGTTCTGCTGAGCATGCGCATGCTCAGAAATACGGTGCATGTGCATTGCCTTTTTTTTTCACCATCACCAATGATTCACCACTCAGCTCTGAAGTGTGCAGGTCATCACGTGTACACGTCTTGGTGCTTAAGATACTCAATGTGGCATGGGATTTCAAGATGCGCTTTCAAGGATCAAGTGATTTTGTGCACACGGACGGCATGCTTTCTGGAGCAAGCTTGGGAACTGAAGCATAATAATAACTGAAAATGTGATTACAGAATGGTGAGGCACCTTGTGTGGTACAGGCATGCACGTTGGCAACACTGCACTCGCCTATGTCATCCTCAGATCCTACTCTTTTACGATCTAGTGCGTTTGGAAGGCGGCTTCTCCAGCGGGTGCCGGCTGAAGCATGAATGAATTCTAGTCAGTGACAACCAGAACTACCTGAAGGCAAGCCCCCATGCATGCATGCAGGGCTGCTCTCACATCTAACAATTTGCAGCACGCTGCTAGCCAGCGTGCACAAAGAATTGGAGCACTTTGTGCAACAAGATTAATCAATTGGTGCTCTACCTGGCAACCTAGATGCAGCCAACTCTGCAAAGCGTTTGAGAGCCTACTCGAGGCACGGGGCCAGAGCAAAACAGACTCTTTATGCTATATTGCTTAGAAGACGTTATGCAAGGGATGAAATGACAGACTGAACACAACTTTTGTCTTGCGCCCCCGGTGAGTCGAGGGGTTGGGGTGAACCAAGCGGCAGCGCATAAACACGTGCGCGCACAGCATACGACCGTCGGGAAATCTAAAAGTCATCCGACGATCGCCAACCCTTGCGTCGGAAAATCCTCGGAGCAAGGGCATCTTGGTGGATTGGCGGCAGACGTCAGGAAAGCTAAAAGACATCTGACGGCTGCCTGCCTCCCGCACAGGTCTTGCAGACGGGGCCTATGCCTATCACAGCAACAGCACCCACAGTCCTGGCAGGAGCAATTGCAACCCCTTACTCTTGTCTTGTCTTTGATTGTCCAAACAAATCCCAATCCAGCAAAGAAATCAATCAGTGCTGCGGTGCCAGCGAGTTCATGGCATCCATTGACACGGGCAGACCGAGGTCCTGGTCAGGCAAGCTGACGTGGCATGGATGCCAGGTCAGCGCCAGCTCAGTCCTCGTCCTCGGAGTCGGAGACCTCCTCTCCGCGTGCGCGGCAGGCGTCGCGCAGCTTCTTGGCCTTCTTCTTCTCCTTGTTGTTCAGCGTCTTCTTCTGCTGCTTGATCTTGACGATGTTGCCAAAGGCGTCGACGGTCTCCTCCTCGGGCTTCCACTCCAGCTTCACATTGGCTGCCGCCGGGTTCTGGCCCGTCACGTGCAGACGGCCAGCCTCCATCGTCCACTTCTCCGGGCACAGCGCGCTTGTGAACTCTGCGGTAGCACGCATGAATGGCACATCAGTACGCTAACTCACGGCTGGATAAACTGCACACCGTCTAGCAATCAAAGGCAGGCAGCTGGAAAAGGATCCAACAGCAGAGGCAATGCCAGTGCAGCTGTGGATTACAGGGGCACAGAGCCAGGGAGCCAAAGAAGTGGATTACGCACAATTGTAAAAGGTTGCAAAAAGGGCGGGAGAATATTGAGGGCAGGCGCTCACCAGAGTGGTGAGAAATCATGACGACACCGCCGCCGTATGTCTTGATGGCGGCGGCGAGGGCGCCGAGGGACTCGCGGTCCAGGTAGTTGGTGGGCTCATCCAGCACCAGCATGTGGGGGGAGTTCCACATGGCAGCAGCCAGCACCACCTTGACCTTCTGACCCCCTGTGACAGCACCAGAGGAAAACCCATCAGCGCAATCCTTTTGTGATCAGCAACAGCATGATTCGATCTGTTGAACAAGACTGAATAAGGGAGTGCAGAAAACTTCTAGGCTGACTTGGTTTGCTACAAGAGCCAGATGTGCAGAGCGTTGTGAAGGCACCATCAATGCTTCATTGCATATCAGCAGAGCCTATCTAAAAAGGATCAAGGCTGCCAGACGAGGATCAGGTAGGGATGCACTTAAAGGAGAGGAGGCGGGGCCGCACCAGAGAGGCCGCGGATGTGGGAGTGGGTGCCGAACTCAGGGTCGATGCCCAGGTCCTGCAGGTGCTGCTGCACCTGAGCGGTGGTCAGCGGGCGAGTGTGCATGCCCAGGCGGGCAGCCTCCTTCACGTCCAGCTCGTTCACCAACTTCTCAAAGCCCATGTCCACCAGCCTGCACGCAGCCATGCATAACATCAGGACACTCCGTCGTCTCGCTTCACAAACAGATTGACAGGTCTGCAACAGGACAGGACTGAAGCACCAGCATTCACAATCAACCCCACCACTGCTGAACAATCAGAGCTACATAAGCATCAGCAAGAGCAGCAACATCATTGCTGTTGGAGCAGCCCAAGCTTCTGCCACCTGTGCCTGAGTTGCCAGCAATGGCGCAGTAGATCATGGACGCTCTTGAAAGCCATGCATAACAAGTCAAGATGCAGAGAAACTTTGGAGGACAGCAGAGATGTTGGGAGCAGGCGGGTGCGCACTTGTCGCGGACGATGTAGGTGTTCTGGTCGGGGGTGCAGTTCTTCCACTGAACCTCGTACTCGTAGCTCTTCTTCATCTTGCGACGCGAGACCAGCTTGTCCAGCACGCGCTTGGTGCCGTCCTCCATCTTGTGCTGGGCGGCCATCTTCTCAGCCTCCTCCGCGCTGATCTGGCGAGTCACCTTGGTCAGGTTCTCGCGATCCTCGCCGATCGCGTAACGCCAGCGGATGTACTCGTTGGGTGTCTTCTCCAGATGCTGCAGGCAATAAAATATTACCAGTCAGCCCACCGTAACAAGAAAAGCACAGCACTTCACCCTTCATTCTATCTGGGCTCAGCACCCATATGTAGCTGGGTAGGGCTTTCAACCAAAAAAGCAGATCATCATTAGAACTTCTTTCGGAAAGCAAAATGGCTACCAATGCTGAAGGGTTCGCGCAGACAAAGGAGCAACGTTCCAGGAATTCAAGCATGCAGACAGGAACATGTCATGAATGGGACTGAGGGGCAGAAGTGGGCGCGAATAAACACCTGCTCAATGTGGTGGAAGGCGTGCTGAGCGACGTAGGCGATGCGCATGTTGGGGTGCTTCCAGACGGACCCGCCAGTGGGCTCCAGCTCGCCGGTCAGCACCTTGATCATGGTGGATTTGCCGGCACCATTGGGGCCCAGCACTGCCACGCGGCTGTTGAGCGTGCAGAACAGGCTGATGTCCTCCAGAGTGTTCTTCTCGGCGGTGGGGTACCTGCAGCAGCGGCAGCGGAATGTTCAGCACAATGCACCGCTCAGCATGCTTTAAAAATTGTGATACATCAGCCCTACCATGATTGGAGAACACACTGCATGCAAGATGTGGCTGCAGGCTCAAACCTGGGCTACTGGTCCAGATGAATGCGAAGCAACAAGGCTCCAGCCATTCAATTCGCTACTGGTCCAGATCACAGACAGACAAGCAACAAAGGCTGCACAAAAAAGAAAGGAACACGAGAGGGCGGCTCACTTGTAGGCGACGTTGTGCATCTTGAGGATAGGTCGGTCCTTGGTCTTGACGCCCTCCAGGAAGCCAGGCTCGGGCAGCACGAAGGAGAGGCCCTGGGTGGAGGCCAGCTCGTAGTAGGAGCGCGCCTCGGGCTTCTTCTTCACAAACTCGCTCAGGTTGCCCTGCACAGCACGCCACAGTTCCCACGTCAGCACCAATGCATCTTGCTCAGATCAAGCATAAAACATGATGGCAGACACTTATGCTTTCAAGGATCTTGGCATGCACAAAACACATGATTTGCGCGTGCAAGGCAACACGATTGAAGGCACATAAACGTAAAAGCAGATAAGAGCAGGTGAAATTAAAAGGCTAAGCGCACCTTGTAGATCTTGAGCTTGCGGTTCTCGTAGTGGATGATGGACTGGCAGACGTTGTCCAGGAAGCCAGAGTCGTGAGACACGATGACGGAGGTCACGTCGGTGAGGGTGGTCAGGTAGTTGACCAGCCACGCCACATTCTTGACATCCAAGTGATTGGTCGGCTCATCCAGGAGCATGATCTCGGCACGCTGCAGCATGGCGCGGGCTGCGACAAGCAGAAAAGAATCTCAGCTTCACTGCTCTCTGGCTCATTTGGTTGACTACAATCAGCACAGAGAAGACAAGCAAGACATCAGCAAGGCACCCCAGACAATGAAAACACGCACCCATCCACCCATAAATATATCAGAGCTGGACACACTGAGGCATCAGCAGCGACAATGCACTTGTATGGATGGCATGTGTAGCATACAAGGAAATGCTGCTGTAAGGACGACTCACCCAGAGCGAGCTTCATCTTCCAGCCGCCGGAGAGGGAGGCGACGGGGGAGTTCTGCATGTTCTCGGTGAAGCCCACGGAGCCGAGGGTCTCTGTCACCTGGGGCAGAGTGACCTCGCCCTTGAGCACGGGGTCGGCAAACACATAGTCCACGACGGAGATGTCGGACAGCTCAGCGTCGATGTCGTGCTCCACGTAGACCGTGCGCAGCTCCTCCTTGGGAGGGAAGCCGTCCACCTGGCCGTTGGCGATCGCGCGCATCAGCGTCGACTGCGCAGCAGCACACACAGCCATGTCAGCACACTGTCAGCAACATATGTACCAGATGTGAAGGCAGGAAGCAAAGCAAAAGCAAGGACAGGACTGCAGAGCCAGAAGAAAAGCCACAGCATTATCAATGGTGGTCTTGCAAAAGGAAGGGGCAAGATGAGCTGCAAAGAAGGGAAAGAAGGAGATGCACACCTTGCCGGCACCGTTGGGGCCGCAAAGACCGTAGCGGCGGCCCTTCTTGAGGCGGAGGCGGGTGTTGTTGAGCAGGATCTTGGCACCATATGCGAGCGAGAACTCGCAGTCGCACAGGTCAACTCCTTCTTCCTCCTCAACCTCGTCGTGGGCCTTGTCCTGGGTGACCATGTAGGACTTGTCCAAGAACTCGGCGCACACCTTCTCGACGGCGGCTGCCTCCATGAACTCGGACAGGTAAGGCACCACACACTGCGACACAGATCATCATTTGTCAGCCTCTATCATTCAATTTCAGAAGTTGACATTCAGTGTTCAATTGGCCCCACATGCCAGGCCTGCAATCTACCTCCATTGACCCACGAACAGCTTTGGTCACAGAACTGACATGCTGGATATGCAGCCACCTGAGATCAGCTGTTCAGGCGAGACTGGCACAGCAAGGTGAAATAATATTGTGAAAAGCAAATAAATTGGCGCACCTTCTGCCAGTCCTCGATCTCGAAGTTCTTGACCCAGATGAGGGTGGAGCAGAGCGCTGCCACGTACTCAAGGGTGGTCGATGCGATGGCGGAGGGCACCTCAGCCATGGCGGCATTGCTGTGCTTCGCCTCCAGGTCCTTCAGCACCGGCAGCACCACCTGCGCGCAGAATTCCATGCAACTTAGTCACTAAAACCATTTTCTGTTTTCTGCAATGCTTAGAAAAAGCTAAGTGACCTCTGTCAAAAAGGCAAACAATACCTCTCAATGTGCAACAGCACACCTACGGCAACCACCATATTTTGCTTGCGCTCCAAGGCAGTACATGAAGAGAGGGCCACTAGTCAGCATGCAGAAAGGGCAAGGCGTGAGAGTGCACCTTGAAATCGTGGGCCTCGGCGGGGGCGGTGGCGGCGGGGTCCTGCACGAGGCTGAGCAGGGTGTCGCGGGCCTTGGAGGCCACGGTGCGGCACTCCGGGTCGGGCACCTCCTGGCTCACCTTCTCCAGGCCGGGCAGCAGACGCGGCAGGAACACAGCAGCATCGTTCGGGTTGTCCACCAGCTGCAGTGCAATAAAAAACAAGTCAGCTTCCAGCAATTATTTGATTGCATACACTCCATCAAACTCAATGCATGCTGTCTGAGCACTCTCACGAAAGAACAGTGCATGTGCTTCATGAATAGGGGCGACGAGTCAGCATGGCTGTCTATCACTGGTGAGGCAAATTTAAACAGCCAGAACCAATATGTTGTGAGATGCAAACACACAGAAGGGTGGCAGAAAGAAGCACCTTGGCCATGTTGTCGATGATGAGCGCGGCCTTGCGCTTGACGGCGGTGGCGCGCTCCTTGAGGCCGCGGATGAGCAGCGGGGTCATGATGGACAGCGCGGGGGCCTCCACAGCCTGCACGAAGGTGGTCGCGCCCAGCTTGTGGACGCAGTCGGGCACCTCGGTCGGCCGCGCGATGCAGGAAACCATGACGGGGATGAAGGGCTCGATGTCGCGGTTGCCCACCACCGCGCACACCTCCTTCATCGCCTTGGTCGCGGCGGTCTGCAAGACACATTTTTCATTTGTCAGCCACTTCCTTGCATGCAAAATATTGTGCAGACAGGTCAAGACAAATATGCACCAGGCTCAGGCAACACCTAACTTGCTTGCGTAGACCAATCCAAACACACGAGGACTCAATCATAGGTTTGGTATGCACAAGCTCAGGGAGTACAGTGTAAGCTCAAGGGGTTAGAATCCACCAGCATGCCCACACAGAAGGGCACAACAAGAGCTGACGAGACAGCCAAACCCGCGCACCTTGACTTGGGGCTTGGCGTCTCCCATGACGGCGGAGACGGCGGGGATGATGTCGGGCAGGCATTTGGAGACCTGGCTGGGGCAGCGCTTGGTCAGCTCGCCCAGGCAGGCCAGGGCAGCGTTCTTGGTCTGCCAGTTCTTCTTGGTGTCGAGCGCGGCCAGCAGCTCTGGCAGCACCACCTTGATCGCCTGCTCATTCAGCAGGGATGTGAAGGCCTTGCGCGTCGCGCTGGCGGCCTCACGCACCGGCGTCACCTGCACGCCAAAACTTCCTTGTCAGCACTCAGCGCTCCCTTGATCAACCTCTTCTGTGCCCGCCCACTGCACAGGTCAAATCCAACACCAAGCAAGAGGCAGTAAGCAAAGAGTACACGCTGCTGATCGACAAAATTGCACGCTGCAGCAGTGACTGCAAGTCAGCTGATGTATGTGGGACTGTCAAGCGAGGGGGGTGAATGACCACACCTTGTCGGAGCACTTCTCAAGGATGGTGGCCAGGACAAGGGCCACGAAGGGCTCGACTGGGGTGCCGATCTCCTTGATGAGGGCGGTGTAGGTCTCGAAGGCTCCCTGGCGGGCCAGAGGGTCTGTGGTGCTGTTGGCTGCCTCTGCCAGGCGGTCCACAAGTCCACCAGCCTGTGATGTGTAACAACCACTTGTCAAAAAAGGCGCACAGAAGCTCAGGAACACCTTGCAATACACTTGAGATAATTGACAGACACTCAGGAGCAGCGGACACCAAAGTTCAAGGGATTGGCAGCGCTTAGAAGTGCAGATGCAGCACACCTTCAGGCCAGCTACACCCCCCTTTTTGACAAGGGCGACCACTTCTGAGATGGCGGCTGTGCGCTCAGCATCCTCTGCCGAGATGGACAGCCTCTTCATGAGAGCCAGGACGGTCTTGGTCTCCTCGGTACTGACAACTGCAAGGACAACAAGGAGGGAATATTCAGTTGTCACGTTTTTGCTGCGCTTTGACGTCCAGTCTGTGTATAATCAGGTGCACCACAGTACAAAGAATTTATTCAAAGTACCACAAAGATGCTGGGACGCTAAAACACCCCAAGCAGGCCGCCAAGCAGTCACGGTGTCAGGCAGCTTACAGCCTCACGAATCTGCCCAAAGGAAAACCGAGACCCTCAAGTACAAAGCCGGTATGCACCGTGGGTATCAACGAACAAACACTGGGCAGGGGCTGAAAGCACAGGCAGGGTCCACGAAGCACTGCCTCGGTCCTTACGCCGTGCAATGTCGGCCGAAGTGTGACATAAAGCTCGCCGCCATAAGTGCCAAACAATGATCACAAAGAGCAGTGACAGGATGCTTCCGCGATCGGCGATTGATGGCCGGGGCTGAGAGGAGCCTTCCCACCGCCAACGCCACCCACTGATATACGGCCCAGCTACCGCAACAACTCCTTCTCAACTTGAACACAGGTAACGGGCACACACCTGAAGCCGGGACAGCGACCTCTGTAGTTGCGACCATGATGCGATTTATGCCGTTTGAACACTCGAAGTAGCTGGACGTCCCTGAGCCGCCTTCGAAGGTTCTTTCAGTAAGCGCGTGGAAGTGACCGCGTCAATTGTCTCTGGGTGCACAAAGTCTTCCCCGGGCTCGGATGGTTGCACTGAAATAGCAGTGCCAACAACCGTCCTACAAATTTCTGCCCGAAGGTGCTTGGTGCGTTGGAAAATTGTCTGAGCCGGGCGCCCAATTGTCAGGTTCAGCGCTTCTTCTAGTTTTATTAATTACCCCCGCGCCGTCGCCGGCGGCGTTGTCTTGAAGTTTGCCTGGCTCTCCAGGAAAGTTCCCAATTCCAGCTCATCATGTGCACTTTCTGCATCAACAGGATATACCTCGTCAGCAACTGCACCCCCTTTTGCATGCAATTCTAATGCTCTTACCTGAAATGTGAAGATAAAGCAGGGCGATGGTGAACCGATCTGTGGTGATCAGTTTCTCTGAAGGTCGCATTGTACAGCCGTTTTATGAACATTGATACCTGCTTATGACAGTCGATTATTTGAGATATGTCGGGGCTTGTTCCTACAGTCCTGCTCGTTGCAGAGAAGCCATCATTGGCTCTCTCGATTGCAACTTTCCTATCCCAAAGCCAGGTGATCAATGTCAGCTCCCAGCACCATTAATAGAAATTGACCTGGAGATCAGTTTGACAGAAAGTCAAATTGCCTGACAAATACGCCAACTCTCTACCCCAGGCACAATACAGGAAGAGCTACCTGGACGTGCACGGATGGGACGGCAAGTTCCAGGGCCGTGCAGCCCACTTCAGGATGACGTCAGTCATCGGCCATGTCCTATCCATTGACTTCCCGCCCAAGTACCAGAACTGGGAGACCACAGACCCCGCCTCCCTCTTCGATGCCCCCACTGTCAAGACTGAGGCCACGCCCAAGGTGCTCACCTTTTTTCTCCCCCTTCCACACCATGCGCGACACCATGCGCGGAAGCATGCATGTCATTGGCACAGCCACAGTCCTGCATGCCTTGCATGCACTGTGCAGACTATTTTATCCTCAAGCCTGCATAACATTAGGTGCTGCGTGGGAGCAGGCGCATGTGTGCAAGCACCTGCAGCAGGAAGCGCGGGGGTGCTCCTACCTCGTGCTGTGGTTGGACTGCGACAGGGAGGGCGAAAACATCTGCTTCGAGGTGGGCTTCTCACAGTTATCAGGGCCATCACCAGTGCATCTTGTTTCGCTAAGGCTCTCTGCAATCCTGATCAATTCGCCTGGTCTGTCATCCCGTGGAAGCACCAAAACTTGTCTTTCCCTACCAGACCACATCAGCCGGTTTAATTGACCAAGCACTATTAACAGCGTGCTTTCCAAGGTTACTGCCAGCTCTCATGTGGTTTCGCTTGTCCGGGAGAATTCAAGGCTGGGGCCTAGAGGCGGGAGAGAACACAGTAGGGGCAGCATGCATGACTCAGCAGCGCAAAAAGAGCACCCAACCAATTTGCCTTGCCAAGGATGCCCTTTGCAGCCGTCAGACGATCCCAGCACGTCCAAGTCAGTTATCCCCCAGCCAGAGGTCACTATAGATACAGTTAGATGTGTTACCTCCTGGAGCTGCCAGGTGGTTGTGCGGGGGATTGTAGGTGATGAGGTAATTCCTTTGTCTGGGGGGATGCAGGTGATGGAAAACACTCTGAAGTGGATGGTGAGGGTGCCGGGGCAGCAGGTGTTCCGCGCGCGCTTCTCTGCCATCAGCGCCCCTGAGATACTGGCCGCCATGGTGCGCAGCCGGGCTGCCTTAAGCAAATAAGTCATGGTTTCAGGAGAGTGTTAAAAGAGCCACACCGCTGCAAGACAACTGTCGGAGACGGTGTCTGTCAGGCGAGGCTTGGCGGTTGCTCGGAAGCAGTGAACAAGTCGCGCGACCTGCCCGGCTCATGCACAAGTAGCGGGCTCATGGGACTTTTTCAATAGGCACACCCTTGCAGGACAGCTCACAGAATATACATCAATTAGAGGAGGCTTGACGGCTGCTTGAAAGCAATAAAAAATTGCGCCAGCTGCCCGGCTTATGCATCTCACGAGAGTGTCGTAGGAGGCACACAAGTGCAAACACGCAGCTCACGGAGCTGAGGCCTCTCAGGGGCTGCCCAGGAAGCTTGGCGATTTGCATGAGAGCACTGAATAGGTCAGAACGGGATCAGAAAGTGACAGAGAATTTTGGGTGTGCTAATTTGCCTGTCCCGCGCATGCAGGAGAGGCTGGGGGAGCCCAACAGGGCGGAGGCAGAGGCGGTGGATGCGCGGCAGGAGCTGGACCTGAAAGTCGGCGTTGCCTTCACCCGCTTCCAGACCCGCTACTTCCAGGTGAGCACCTCACTGCCACCAGCTTCCCCTGGCTTGGCATTTCAACAAAGTGTTTCTCAGCATTGCCAGCTTTGCATCAGCGCCCCTATGTGGGCAGATCAACTGCTCATCAACAGGCAGGGATGGCATTGAAGCTGTTCCCGGATTTTGTGTGTGCTCTGTTTCTAGATTGTGTCAGCCTTGTAGCATCCTTGCATGCACCTGCCTGGTGCCATTGCCCAAGAAATGCAGAGACTGCCCTTCTACATAAGGTGGAGACACACCACACAGGCCTTGCAGTGCTATGCAGTCCCATATACACCGGATGATGCTTTTGCACATCATATTTGTGGACCTTACATGTGTGGAATGATTCCACTGGAACCTTGGGCAGCCGCATGCCTACACTTACACCCATGATTACTCCATAATGCTCATGCACCCATATAATGGGTGGACCTGACATTCTCTGAAGTCAGGGGAGTGCCGCGTAATCTCCTTTGATGACAGGGCAAACATCTGTGTGCAGGGCAAGTATGGAAACCTGGACGCATCGGTGATCAGCTACGGGCCGTGCCAGACGCCGACGCTGTTCTTCTGCGTGCAGCGCCACCAGCTCATAACTGCCTTTCAGCCGGAGGACTACTGGACCATCCGGCCCAACGTGTCCAAGGCCGGCCAGAGGCAAGCACCCCGTCCTCCTTCAGCCCTAAAAAGCGCACTACTCTCCTCCTGCAACTGCCCTTCAAGGCACAGCGCCAGGAGGTCGTTGGGCTGTGAGACCCCATATGGGCAGGGGCTGTACATGCCAGGGCAATGCAACCCCAAGGCTGCTCTGCCGAGCGAGCCGCACGCATCTCGTAGCCCAGCTCATTTCATCGTTATTCAGGAAACTGACTGAGTGTGGAAAATCTGGAAGTGAGGCTTTCTCACGATGAACAAAACTTGCTGTTGCATTGTCTGCCTGGCTGCATGCAACAGACATTGTCAAAGGTTTTCTAAATATTCCTGTTGAGGCAGTGTGGCGTCTGTGTGTTCAGAATAGATGTGGAATGGTCCCGCGGCCGCCTATTTGACCGGGACGTGGCGCTGCTGTTTCAGCGTATTGTTACAGAGGCGCGTGCTCTGCGCTGCGTGGAAGTCTCTGCCAAAGAGGAGCGGCGGCAGCGGCCCAACGGTAGAGCCTTGCCACCTGCTGACTATTTCAGCTTACAGAACTTTTCTGGGGAGCTCCGGAAACGCTCTAAAGGTGTCTATGGGTTGCACTATTGTGCAACCTCGGCTTATGATGACAGCTGGGCTAGAGTGGTCATGTCTTTGGCATATTGTGCCTTTTGGGAGTGTCTTTGGTCGGACCATGGTACACGAAGTGACTGGGTGCAGCGCTTTTGACAGCACCTTTGGATCTTTCCTACCAGCCGAGCATGAAGACCCATGGCGGCACATTACTGTGAAGAGCTGGGGAGAGAACAGATGGCAACTTACCATCGTTCATGTATTAGTGGCCACTCACCTGCACCCTGAGATGAACAGTCTCTTTCACTCGCATGCCGGCCTTAATGCATTGGAGCTGCACATCTCAGCATCTTCACCAACAATCTTGTATCCGAATCTTTCGAGGCAGAAAGGAGCATGGCAGACGCAGTGCGCTGGGCTCACACCCCTCATGGTGCGGCCGCAGGGCTGAACACGGTTGAGCTGATGAAGACGGCCTCCAGCGCGATGGGCATGTCCCCGCAGCAGGCCATGCGCTGCGCAGAGGGCCTGTACACCAGCGGCTACATCTCCTACCCGCGCACGGAGAGCACCGCGTACCCACCCGGTTTTGATTTCCACGAGGTGCTGGTAGAGATGCGGCGGCACCCCATCTGGGGGGAGTACGCCGCCACCCTCATGGGCCACGGCGCCTTTGCTCCTCCCAAGGTGTGCCAATCGCATGAAGATCACCTCGGCAATGGTGCTCGTGGGGACCTGTTGAGTCCAAAATGTGAAGGGAGTTTGATATTAGGAACCGCTGCACAGCAGAAGGACCGTCCCCTCACGTCGTGCAGGTGTTTGAGGGATCAGGTGATGCTCAACTTGAGGAGTTTGCCCAGACTTTTGAGCAGAAGTAAATTTGCAGCACTGCATTGCTCTGCCGCCTGAAGGGCAAGATATGCCGTACCAGGCTCGCTGAACACGCTTCAATATGCTTGACACAGGCGCAAGTGTATCCTGCATAGCCCTGCCCTTCATCAATGCCTGGGGATGAGCGACTTCTCCAATCAGCCACACAAGCTGTTCACTACCTACGATGAACGATAGCATAATCCACAATCCTGATCTGGCGCACAGGGGGGCCACGACGCGGGGGACCACCCCCCGATAACGCCGATAGCCTCGGCTACGGAGGCGGAGCTGGGCGGCGGCGACGACTGGCGCCTCTACGACTACATCGCACGCCATTTCCTCGGCTCGCTCTCCCCGGATTGCGTTCTCCGACGCACCACCGCCGCCTTCGCCGCCGGCAACGAGCGGTTTAGCGCCACCGGTGTCGCCCCCGTGCGTGCTGGCTTCACTGCTGTAATGCCCTGGAAGGTGTGAGCTCTCTTGCAGAGCCTTGGCGCGGCCTTACTGGAGGTTGAATCTACAGATATTGCCCTATATAATGATGTTCATTAGTCCTCAAAAAGGGGTTGGGGTGATGCCATGGCAGAGCTGCTGTACTTGGCCGTTGCAGCGGAGTCCGGCAATCTTAGCCCTTCTGAAATCGCCCCTTGTCAGCTGCTCACCATTATCTGGCGTTTTCAGCTGAATGTGGAGCCTGTGTCTCTACACTGAATTGTGAATTGCCGGTGAAAAAGTTTAACTGCTACAGCGCTGTGCATGCAGCAAGCAAATTAACATGATCTTGCACTCTCCGTACAGGCTGTGCAAGGGGAGCCTCTGCCGCCGCTGCACGAGGGCGAGATCTTGCCGATCACTGAAGTGGAGCTGAAGCAGGTGAGACCCCAGTCACTAATCAATTCACTGCCAAATCGCAACTGTAAGAGCTTGGTTGCATTCATGTAATGCATATGTGCAGCTGAAGCACGAGCATGCATGCTGCAGGGCAAGACATCGCCCCCAGACTACCTGACCGAGAGCGAGCTAATCGGGCTCATGGAGAAACATGGCATCGGCACCGATGCCTCCATATCCGTCCACATTGCCAAAGTATGCTTCACACGCATTGGCCCTTCTCCATCCCTCTGTCGCTCGCCAGCAAAACTCCTGCTTGCATCAATTCTACTCTGTGGTCCCCTCCTCTCTGGGAGGAATGAGGCGCACATGCACTTGCCTGGCATCCGTATCGCTTTCTGGTTCCAAACTTATCAATTTCTGGTTGGAATGTTGAAAGTATTTGAATTTTGGAATCCATAAAAATGTCGCTGATGCAGGTGTGCGAACGCTACGTCAGCATCCAGTCAGGGCGGCGACTCATGCCCACAGAGCTGGGGGTGACCCTTGTGCGTGGCTACCAACTCATCGACCCAGACCTCTGCCTTCCCCTGGTGCGAGACAAACCCTGAAGTTCAAATTCAAATTCAAATTCGACATGATGAAGCACGGCATGCCTCAAAAAATTTGGTGACCACGGCTCATGATGAAAGTGTAGCCTGGGCAAGTTGTTTTCTGCCGTTATGTGACCAAAGGCACCTTCTCTTACATTGGTCATTCACCACAGTCGTGGGATGTCTGCTGTCAGATGCGAAGACAGATGTGCACAGCCTTGGTGAATACTATCAGTGCTGACTCTTTCTTGGACGATATGCAGGTGAGGTGTTGTGTTGTACTGTACCCTAAGTTCTCTTTGATGATATGCAGGTACAGCATCTTGAAAGTCATTTGGATCGTCTGCAGGTGAGGTCCCATGTGGAGAAGCAGATCGATTTGATAGCGCAGGGCCTCGCAGGGAGGGAGGCAGTGGTGGCGCACACGCTGGACCAATTCGCGCGCAAGTTCCGCTACTTTGTCGGCAAGATTCAGCGCATGGACGCCCTCTTCGAGGCCTCCTTCTCGCCGCTGGCCTCCTCTGGTGAGGCACCTCTGCCGCATGTTTGTCCACCTCCCTCGGGAGAGGTAGAAGATATTGAGGTTAGACTGCATATGAGGTGGATTATGTGCACCCATTGATGTGCTGGTTTGTGACGCAATGTACTCCATTTTGCTTCAGCGCACCCCATGATTACTACCTTCTTGCAGATGAAAATTTTACGGAGAATATCTGACACATGTTGGGCATGGAGCGGAAGGATCCTTTCTTAAAAATTCTGGCAAACCCCTCTGTAGCAACAGCAGACGCTAAAAAGGGAGCGTGCAATGACGACTGCAGGCAAGCCGCTGAGCAAGTGCGGCAAGTGCGCGCGCTACATGAAGCTCATCTCCGTGCGGCCCTCCAGGATGTACTGCCCCACCTGCGAGGAAGTCCTCAACCTACCCCAGGTCAGACCTTTCATCCGCCTTACTTCTTTACTCCCAGGCTCATGCTACCTCCTCCATACATCTCTCTGTGGTCTCCTCTCATTTACTCCTCTTGTAGTCCTTGGGAGCCTTTCCCACCCACCCAATCTACCGCTAGAATGCATCGTGCCTTTGCCTTCTGTAGTGATGAGGAAGGTGCGGAGCTGCGCCCTTTTTCTTCCTCTTCTGTACGTGACAGTGCTCTCAAAAGAGGTGGGAGAGAGGGTTTGTGATGACAGGGTGAATGTCTGGGGTTGGCAGGGGGGATCGGTGAAGCTGTACAAGGGGCTGGCATGTCCACTGGACAACTATGAGATTGTGCTCTTCTCGCTGACTGGACCAGACGCGAAGACCTACCCGCTGTGCCCCTTCTGCTACAACAATCCGCCCACCGGAGCCATGCAGGTAATAAAAAGGTCCTCTGCGTAGTCTGAAACCCTGCATTTGCCGAGCCTGCCCATCTTCCTCTCTTGTATCTCTCAGATAACTTGTCCAGCAGGTGACTTTCAAATAACATGCCTTCAACGGATTTGAGTCCTTTGCGTCCTTGGTCTTTGCATGCTGCAGGAGGCTGCGTGTGCCAGGCTTGGAATGTTGCCATGGTGTCACATTTTGGCGGGCAACGCATTTTGTGTAAGATAGGCATGCGCGTGTCAGGGAGGAGTGTAGAGCTGTGCTTCAAAGTGAGGAGCAGGTCTAGAGCCCCAAAATTCTAGAATGAAGGCGAGGATGACGGCTCAAGCATGCGTCGCCAGGTCGCGGGCCCGGGCGCGGGCGCGGAGCCGGGCATGCCGTGCACGCTGTGCCCCCACGTGGGCTGCCAGCACAGCTTCCTGCGCAAGGGCGTCACCCCCTGCCCAGAGTGTGACACTGGCACAGGTTTCTCTCCCTACCTTTTCTTTGCCTTGCTTGCTTTGATTGGGGTGCGCACATTCAGACCGAGCCAGTTTGTTTGTATATCGCTTGTCTTGCATGTACGTGTGATCAGATGTCTCTCCAGCTCCACCAGCAACCAGATGCCTAGCTGTGGTTGCGAAGTTAGCCTGCTCGTCACTCTTCAGCGCCACTCTTCCAGGTCACGTGATTACTCACAGTGGTTTGTACAGTGGTGCTGGACCCTGTCTCCGGCCCCAAGTGGCGCCTGGACTGCAACCTCTGCAGCTTCATGATCTACCTGCCCGAGACGCTGCACGCCGTCAAGCTGTCCAAGGAGCGCTGTCAGGTGTGCTCTCTACACGTTGTTTATCTTCCCATTCAAAGGCAGAGCAGGTAGCTGAAACTGATGCCAGAGTTGGCACGTGGTTGGGGTGTGTCAGTTGGTCTAGGACCTTGGGCCCTGCGGCTAGAGTCCTGCCTTGCAAGGTTCAAAGCTTTTTGAAGATTCCTTTTCAGAGGTGTTAAGGAGCTAGCCTGTGCTGGTGCCAAAGGCAATAATTAGAGATCTGGAGGAATGACTGGGTATTAACATCATGGTCCACTAGCACTATCTTCAAGCATCTATTTAATGCTACTGTCGCGCCAATGCATGCGGTTGCATGGGATCTGGGTGCTGTGCAGGAATGCGAGTCGGTGCTGCTGAAGCTTGACTTCAAGAAGGGGGCGTCCCCTCTTCCCAACGGGGTGACGGAGACGACAGCATGCGTGGTGTGCGACGAGAAGATAGCGGCGCTGTGTACAGCCAAGCATGGGCGCAGCTACGCTAAACGGCGTGGCGGCGGCCGGCGCGGCCGGGGCCGGGGGCGCGGCCGCGGCCGCCGCACCGGCGATCCGCTCATGAGCTTCCGGGACTTCTAGATCTGATCGATCAGATCAGATCGGAATATTCCGGGTCATTGCATGGAGTTTGAATTGCGCAGGCTGCTTGTGTTCCATGAGGTTTGCCTAAATGAGAACGGGCGTGAATTTTACTGCGAATGTCACGGCATGAATGATGATTGAACTTACATATGAATGAGTTGCAAGCCTCAAGGAACTTCAAATAAGAATTGGCGCTCTCCATTTGATAGTAGTATTTTGTACGGTATATTGAATATGTGGAGTATTAAGGGCTGAAATTGAAACGATTTACAGTGCATGCATGCAGTCAGCCTGACTGAGTCAGGCAGTCTACACATGCGTGGAGCACAACAAAGGCCTGATCCAATGTATGGCTCTGACGAATATTATGGGCATCATGAGGCCTGCATGCTGTGGCATGATGCAGCAATTGCAATATAGTGCACTTTTGTACACGTATCCATTAGCTAACGAAAGTGCGTCCATGTGACTGGTCTTGTTGACGTCAATAGCCTTATCCACCCACATGAAATTTCGCCATGCTGCAAAGATTGCACGCATTCCTCAATCCAATCGGAGCTTTCACACAAAGTACTACCATGTCCAGCTGATTTGACACATCATGTGTCATGTATGTTCTGTAGGGGGCATGACAAACACGGCATCTCATTGGCATCTCAAGAGAAGATCGATGCATCTTGGGCTATAAAGGCATGTCTCCAAATGGAACAGGCACGGCCTTCCTCACGTATGGCTGCATTTGTCTGTGTTTCATATTGGACCCTGGGCTTTTTCTCAGCTGCCCTTTCGAGGGCATCAATGATTGTTCTCATGCACTTCTTCTTCATGCGGTGGTAATAACAGCCCAGCCTAACCATCTGCATGAGAAAACTGTCGGGCTCTGCCAATTCAATCTCCACTGTTTTGGCCTCGATATGAATCTGCTCCAGCAATGTGTATCGTGGGACGAACAAATTGACTGTGCCCTGGCCATGAGAGTAGATCGTCAGGTGCTTCACAGCCTGAAAGTAGGGGATATGCGGCCCAGGTCCAGACAAGCGGCCCACACTGAGGTTCCCCTTGCCCTTATCGATCCACAGGTCCAGCCTCTGAAGCGGACTCCCATGCGAGGCCAAGTACCAGAGCAAGGCTTGGAACTTGTCCGATACCTCCTGACGGCATTTGGCACTCAGAAATTCCAGTTGCACCTCATGAGTTAACCATGGCAACTGCTCCAAAGCTTCGGCAGGAGCACTGATGCTTAATCTGACCTCAGGGGCCATTAACAGCACATGCGGAACGACTGACTTCAAGTGAAGCTCCTTAAGGCACAACAGGCTACTCAGATCCAAGATATCTGGTTGGCTCAGCGAAATGCCGCCATTGTCAGATGATCCCAGGGTGATAATCTCCAGCTGCACTGAGCTGCAAATTGACTGCAGCAATGTGTCTGGGAAAGGGTTGGCACTCAAGTTCAGCCTCTTCAGGTTCTGCAGTGGTGGCAACGACTGTAAGTTACATTCATACATTGACAAGCTTTGGGTACCACTCCAGGCTTCCCTCAAGCAGTGCTGCACGTACTCTTCAATTTGCTGCTTAGCTGCTTTGTCGGAACTCCCACGATGCTCTCTTGACAGGAGGATACTGAATGACAAGTTTTTGAGAGCACGGGCTCTGACGGCGCTCTCTGCCCTGGTGGTCAGAGCATCGTGCATCCCAATTTCCTGCATCGCCAGTTGCCAACAATCACAATCCTAAGTTTCCAAGGCACAAAGCAGAGCAGCTCCTTTATAGACAATAACTTTGGTAGACGTAGATTAGAGAGGTCTTACAGTGCTCCTGAATCCCAAATTAATATATCGTGCTTCTCCCCAGTGTTTGGCAGCCCACGTCAAGGTAGCGTCCCCATTTCTGTCAAGCCTGATAGGTAAATAAATGTGTTCTGGCTCTATTTCGTTCAGAGCACGACAGACACTACCACAGGTCTTCACCCACTGTCTTGCAGTGAAGTGCGTCGCGATTTTTTGCCACAACTCGATTGGAAGTGAAACACCGCGGGTAATTGGTTCCCTGTCCATGCCTGCAAATATGAACAGCAATAAAGTCTGCCCTCTGTGTCTGTCAGGTAAGTGCAAGGCCTACACGGAGGGATAATGCCAATTGCACGGTGCTGGTGCCACTGGACCGTGCCAGCCTTCGTTGGGGCATTCAAATGGAGCGTTGCCACGTCCACACCAGTAATGCCTTACTCAACCCACATGGCCTCCAGCCTTCAGTCCAATGTTGCTGAAAATTTCGCAGAAATCGTCCAAACTACATCAGGCATGTCCCTCAAAAAGGTGTTGACAGGGCGTGTCTGCCATACATTGCTCTCCTCGACTGTTCGCACTCCTTCCGCTGCTTTTTGTACCGCCAGCCAGGCCCCAATTACACCTCGATATTCATTGGCCACTAAATTAGCAGTCGCGATCCCGACAGCGTTACTCGGATCTTGGATACTCTTTTCTGAGGACCCCGGCACCAGAGTTGTAATCGCTCTTCAGCTGCCCCTTAGACTCGCTCGCGACATCGCATGTGCAGCAACTATTGCAGCAGGTGGGACACACAAGCCAACATTGATAAATCTTAAACAATTTATCATTCTGTTTCATCAAAAGTTTGATTGCAATCGCAGGAATGTGCTAAGGATCTGAATGATTATTCCAACATCTTTTTGCTTCGGCTGCAGATTATAAGTGGTCTTTGAGAGGGCTCGTCGGGGACAAGTACGAGGAAGCTCAACACAAAGTTCATGAGCGCTCTGCAGAAAGGCTGCAGCGCCTCTGCTTTGCTAATGGGGGCATCTACATCAAGCTTGGCCAGCACATCGCCCAGCTGGTGGGCACTCGCTGCAACCTGCGTGTGTGCAGAGGAGTTCATGCTGATTAACTCACTGGTCTCCAACTGAATTCGTCAGCACTAGGCAGCTTTACAATACACCACGGATTGGTGGTCAGAAAACCTGCCGGGGTCGTCCTGGTATTCCAGATCAGAGCCCAAGCTTGCAACAAATCTGTCACTTCTGCCAGTGTCGACTTCACTGCAAAGCAGAATGTCCCCCAAATTTGATCCAATGATCCAGGATGTGGCCATTGGAGGGAGGCACAATGCCCTGACATGCACAGTATAAAAATTGCTGTGGCTGCCACCCAGGACCACTTATTGCCAGAGGAGTATGTGCTCACCATGCGGAGAACGATGCTGGACCAGTGCCCTGTGTCAACCTACAAGGAGGTGGCCAGGATTGTGAAGGAGGACTTGGGAAGCACCCCAGAGGAGCTCTTCGCCAGCTTTGAGCACACACCCATCGCCTCAGCCTCACTCGCACAGGTGACAGCACCCTCCCCTTGTGAGGACACCTGCCCTTGAAATTCTATGTTGATTCTTCAGCCTAGCATCGCCTCATGGCAATAGGGCAGCCCTTGACAAACATCAGCGAAGGAACCTAAGGGGCAAGATTGCAGCCCTTGTATTAGAGCAGCGAAGGAACTCGAGGGCAACGTTGCAGCCCTTGGAGGTAGATCAGGGAAGGAGTCGAGGGTGAATTTGCGGGGCTTGAATGTTCCATCGAAGGAATTAGTGGGTATAATTGCAAAGGGATACCTAAAGTGAAAGTGTGATGTGCAGGTGCATAGGGCCACAGCTCATGATGGGCGCCAGCTGGCTGTGAAGGTGGGCATGTTCTGCCTCCCATGTCACTTCAGTGTCTACAATCGCGGACAGGACAAAAGCTGTGCCTGGTGAAGCATGGTGCATGTGAAGTGCTGGAGCACACGCTCTGATGCCCTACAACTTGTAGGCTACGAGGTCCCTGTTGCTTATCAGCCCCATTGCATTGGAGTCTGGACATTATTATGGATGCTGCCCAGGTGCCTGCTACTTTATCACACAGTGATAAGGTGGCAAACTTGGGTGGCATCCGGAGATCTTCACGCTTCAAAGCAGCTTCTCTGGTGGGCAAGACGGAAATTATGGACGACCCGATGCGACCCGCTGACGGGCCTTTATCCTCCAAAAGCCTTAGCAAATGTGGTGTGGGATTGATTGCTCAGGTGCAGCATGCGGGCTTCAGGGACAGCTGCACAGCGGACACACTGACAGTGGAGTTTCTAGTAAACACGGTGCATTTCCTGTTCCCCAAGTTTGACTACAGCTGGCTGGTGGAGGAGATCAAAGACAGCCTGCCCAAGGTGCGCTATTCTAGCATTACGCCTCTTCTCAGCCTGATTCTGTCTTGTATACCCTTTGCAACGCCCGTTGAGTGGAGGCTGTCTCCAAACATACTTCCCTTTACCCAGCATTGAAGCTGTCGGACGCATGCAGAGTTGATTCAGAGAACACGCAAGGTTTGCTGCAGTCCTGAGGTTAGGTGGGATTTCATAGGGCAGTGTTTGTGATTGATCCCGTTGATTTGATCTAAGAATTATCACGGCGCGCATGCAGGAGCTGGATTTCAGCATCGAGGCGGCCAATGCAGAACGGTGCAGGAAGAACTTCAGCTCTCGGCAGACGCATGTCAGGGGCCGAGTTGCGGTGCGCATGCTACCTTTTTTTCCTGCTCTGTTCTGTTCTGTTCTGTTAGTACTTTTGATGTAGCTGCTTAGCAAGAACCTTTTCAAGGAGCCTGCATGCTTGTTAGCTCAGCACCACACAGTTGGGCATCCCATAAATCAGGAGGCTCAAACCAAATTACAGCATTGGAATCTGGTGCAATCCCTTCTGTGTCACGGATCAGCAAGGATACCTGTCAGTTCAGGCACATCTTGGTACCGGAGGACTCTTTTGGGTCTGACATCCATTCATGTGGGTTGATCTGTGATATTCTGGGAGGAAGCTTCTTTGGCACCCAGTGCACCTCTCGCCCCACAGAAACTCTTCCTCCAAAGTATAAGTTGGGTGAAGGAGAATCCCACTGGTGTACAGGTGCCGGAGATACTACACCCGCTGTCCACAAAGCGGGTGCTAACGATGGAATTTGTGACGGGCGCCAATGTGTGTGACAAGCAAGCGCTGGCGCGAATGGGGTTGAAACCCAAGGATGTTGCCCGGCTCGTGTCTGAGACCTTCAACGAGATGATCTTCATCTTCGGCGATGTGAGCCTCCCGCCCCTTAAATCCTTAGCTTTACAAGAGATTGTCCTGCACATTGTCCACCAAGCAAGCAAAGTTCAGAAGCCCAGACAGGCACGCATAAAAGGTCACTGCCCACAAGAGGGTCCTCTTGAGTCACCGATCAGAAGCACAGTGGTCTTTCTGAGGGCGCGCTGACAGCAGAGCTCGCACAGCATCTTCCAATATTCAAACATCTAGCCTTTTGTAGCTACAGGACAAGACTGCCTTCTGCCAACCTTTGAGGATTTTCTGGGTTGTGCAGCCTTGACAATTTAGTGCCAGCGGCAGCTAGACGCCCTGCAACCTATTGGCTATGTGGGAGTGGATTTGTGTCATAAAGGGATAGCGGAATTTTGAATATATGTGATGGTGATGCGCAGGTGCACTGCGATCCGCATGCTGCCAACATGCTGGTAATAATCTTGCCGCCAGCCCTATGACCTTAATCGGAATTATGTTCTGCCCATACCACGTTGAGTGCTACTTGCATTAGGTAGTTGGCTTGCAAAGAGATGATGTAATCTGTCTTGTCTTGAGCACAGATCAGCTCAAGACAAGAGCTGTTGATTCTTGATTTCAGTTGGAGCACATCACCTGGCTATCAATGCTTGGTACAAGCAAATGAACTGTGCCATGGCTGATGCAGTAACAATGAGTTCCTCTGCAGATCCGGGAGAAGAATGGGAAGCCGGAGCTGGTGTTGCTAGACCACGGCCTCTACAAGCGCATCACCGATGAATTCAGGCGCGTTCCCTCCAGCTTTCTCATATCACCTTGTGCACAGCCTTATGCTCACTGGGAGAATTTCAGAACTTCGACTTCGCGATGAGCGCACGTTCACATTGCACAAAGTTCCTCGGCCTCTGCTTAAATAGAGGAGGGATTGAGGGGCGAGGGGCCTCCATGCTCAGCAGCATCAGTCTTGATTTTCTCTTTTTGTGCACATGAGCTGACGCCATTTGTCAGTGTCTCTGAGGCTTCTTCTGCGCAGGGTGCTGCTGCACTCACTGGCAGGGAGGCTGTCAAGAGTTTGAACCAAGTATAATTACCTCAATAGAGTACCCCTTTCACAGCAATACTATCCTACACCTTTTTTAAAGAGCCGTGCGTATTGGACATCTGTTTCATGTACATGTACTGCAAGACATCTAATATTGCTGTGTGTCCAGGCGAGAGTATGCCGGGCTGTGGCGGGCGCTGGTGTTTGGGGACGAGGCGGGGATCAAGCAGCATGCAGCCGCCATGAATGCTGCCGACTCGTATGCATTCTTCGCCTGCATGCTCACCATGCGCCCCTGGGAAGAAGTCACCAGGTGAGACGGGAGTCTGAAAGATCTCTAAAATTCATAGGGACAGCCAATTCCGGCCGCAATCAGGCAATCATGTTGCAGGTGAGGACAATTGCAAACATAGATAGAACTTGGCAAGAGTGGACAATTTGTAGATGTTCTTGCTTGTTTGTACTTTCCCTTTCTTCGCTTCAGCTCCAGAACAGCTGCATGGCCTGTTGTGACATAGTCCACGAGCTTACTTTTCTGCTGTCTACCTGGTATATAATGCTGTGTGTTTTGGTGATCTGCTGTTGATGGGATATTCTCAGATGTGACATCACCTGTGGAGTGGTGATGTCATCGCTCTGATGTGGCAGGGCGTCGGCGGACCACCTGTACCTGCCCACGTCGGCGGAGGGCCGGAAGAAGATCCAGGGGTACGCGTCGCAGTTTGCGAGGGAGATAAGCGACATGCTGCGGCGCATTCCCCGCCCGCTGCTGCTGCTGCTCAAGACGAACGACTGCCTGCGCACGGTGGACACCTGCCTCGGCCAGGTGCTCAAAATTCTCTGACTTCTCTCTGATTGGCTGCGCCTATGCTGTTTGCTTCACCACGATATATTGTACTCTACCTGAGGTGTGCTGCATGGTGTGCTCAGAAAAACATGCTCAGATCAATTGTTCTGTTGTGCAACAGAACACCCTTCATACAGTAGGTGATGCAAGCTTCTGCCCTCATCTTCACTGCACAAACAAAAACACTTGCATGGCAGGGTTGCTCTGAATCCAGGGTTGTCGAGATATGCTCAAAATGTATGTGCTTTCTGTCCTCAAGGGTCAGGTGTACAACAGAAACCCCTGGACAACGTAGGTACTGTTTGGTTTCAATTCATTCTAGCATGCCTCAGGCATTCAGGGCAATCAACGGAGCATTGTCTTGCGTGTGTCTGTGTTTTTCTTATCAGAGAGTTTAGAAGGGAGTTCTGAAAGTGGCATGCCTTGCGTTACACCCAATGATAATGTTCACAAGATGAGGGTATGCTGCTTGATTGCCTTCGTTTGTTCCTGTGTGGGAATGTTTGGTAAGATGCGTCTTGTCTGCGTCGCAGCCGGTGAACACGTTCACGATGACGGCGCGCGAGTGCACGAGGGCGCTGAACGAGGCGCGCATGCGCGAGCGGCCGGGGCTGCGAACGCGCGTGGCCTGCCTCGCTGACACGCTCGGCGTCGAGGCGCGCATCGCCGCGCTGGCGCTGATGTCATGGTGGGCCACCGCATGCCCAAATTGGCTCCGGCTGCGGCTTCGGCCGCGCACCGCGCAGCCGCCGGTGATCGTGGCGGCCGTGTGATGTCAGCGGACGGGCATTCAGAACGGCACACAGAGTGACAATTGGGGTCCATTAGCCTGCCGTTTAGATAGAATTTCATCGTCACGAAAGGAGACTCTCAGGAATCATATTCTGACAGCAGGGTGACATCAGCAGGGCGGTGTCAGCAGGCAGGGAAAGCCATTTCTGGGATGGCTAGCCGGGTTATCGGCCAATTCCAGCTCTCTGGCCCTGAGTTATCAGATGATCTCTAGGTAGTGCACCCTTTTACAACATGCATACTGGAACAGGAATGTGCAAAGGATAAGCCTGCCTCGGGCAAAGCCTCATTGCCGATGTGATTCTTGAGTTTTTGGGGTTTTTATCTTTGAAAGAAGGGCCTAGAAGGATTTTTTGGGTGCTGTCACTCAGATGTGCATCTGTTGCAAGAGCACGTATAGATCTTTGCTTTCTTTGGTGCGATAATAGTGTGCACATGCACATCAGGACGGCAGCTGCGTGACAAATGATTTGCCCCAGCAAAATGACTCTTACATCAGACACTTCAGCAGCTACAAGAGCAGCAGCAACAAGGCAAAGCTGCGGCAGACAATGGTCTGCTCAACTATCTGGAATGAATGTTCCAAAACTTCAGAGCGGTATTTTTTGTAATAATATCACTTCCAATGATCTTCTGTAACTTATCTCTACTTCTCGCTGCTAAGCTCAATACTGAATGAAATGGGTGCCGTATACTAAAGAATGAAATGCGACAGAGTAGTGCCCCTCATATGTACAGAGTGAAGAGAAACTCACTGTCGTATCAAATCTACCAAAAAATGTGAAAGAATCTGCTTGCCGTCTCATCAACAACCCCTGATGGAAAAGGATCCCACTTCAAGCATCAACAACTAGCATGCATGCCACTTCTGTTCACTTCATGTCCATTTTCGGAGGTATGTACTTTGTTTATCACTTGGCTAGCTTTGTAAGGCTCTGACTTCACAATCCCCACTCATGCTCATCCATTAGGGGCATGAATTTCAACAAAACAGATGATGATCAATGGTATCACCTTTTAGCCCACCGTCTGAATTGTGTCGACGTTCTCAGACACACTCTCGGTGACTGCTTGGACCTCGTCCACGACGGCGTTGACAACCTCCGCCTTGAAGGGAGCGCGAATAGGGGCCTTTCTGGTCGAGGCCTTGAGGGGTCCAAGGTAACCCACGTACCCGGCCCTCCCTGCAGCCAAACATCATCTGCTGGCTCAGCCCAAAAGCGCCTCCCTTAAGAGGCAGGAGATGGCTGTCATGATGACTGCTTTCATAAGGGAATGCCTATAAAGCATCTGCTGCCTCAGACAAAAAGGGCCTCTCTTGTCATTGGCCTCGCTACTGGCTGATCAGAGACGCATCAAAGGCAGAGGTGGCATGCCATGATGCCACCTCTGATTTTGCAAGGGGGTGCCTTGTAAGCAGGGGAAGGCTTGACTCGGGGGTGACTCGGGGGATGAGCTGCAATAACAAGCATTTTTATTCCTCTGCGGTGCTTGCAGTCTTGAGAACAGTGCTACCTCATCATGCTCTTGTTGCCAAGAGGCAGGGTGCGTCTGTATAAGGGTGCACTTCTAGGCTGCCAAAGCTCCGCCCCTTAATGAATTCTCCAGATCATAAAGGTGCCCAGTAATGAACATGTAATGCCTCAGATGTGATTACTAAGGCAGTGACTCACCAGTGCTGGCGTTGTCGGTGATGCGAGCGCTGTCTGACTCCTCGTACGGGTGCTGCACTACGGACACAAAGTACGCGCAGCCGTTGATGTTCTCGTACCAGTACGGAGAGGTGGTCTCAGAGCCGTAGGGAGTCGTCTGCAGCCGCTTCAGACTCTTGTCCTGCGTACAGCAGCAGCCAGATCTGCTATAATTACTATTATTATCACACGATTTTCCTGCCAAGAGGCAAGGTGCGTCCTGCAGACAAGCTGCAGTCAAAGGCTGCCACAATCCTACCCCTTGTTGGACTCGCCAGATCCAAGCAAGACCCAATCAACCGTGGGCACGGTGCTCAGTATTTGTACCGCCCCCCGCCAGCCGAGGCCATGCACCAGTACTCTGATTGAATCCCTTCACTGGGGAACTGGGCGGCGTGAACGAACCAACAAATGGAGCCGTGGCAGGTGGACATTCTGGTGGTGAACTGTTCGGTCTTCTGTCCGACGCCGTCACTGTCGGCTATGGTGGTCAACAAGTTCCGGATGCGCGCTGATGTCATCACCTACAACCTGGCCGGCATGGGCTGCTCTGCCGGAATCATATCGATCTCCCTGGTCAGGGAGCTGCTTCAGGTGCGCTTTCTTCTCCTCTCTTCTCCACAAAATCCTCAGCAAAGCGGAAGACAGATCCAAATAATAACAGGGCACCAAAGACAGACCCATCAGACAATAGGGCACCTAAGATTATGGAGTCACGCTGCTTCGCTGATAGCACACTTGAAAGCACAAAAAAACAGCTGGTCAGGGAACTGCTGCAGGCATGCTCCATGCCTCATGATCGCTGAGCATCGAATTATATATTAACTTGAAGGGTATTTGGTCAGACTAAGCAAGTACAAACGGGCAGGCATTATAGAGATTGGGCCCACTCAATCACCCCGTACAGGGGGCACCCAAAGTGGGGTGACTAATTTCTCTTTTGCTCGATAAATATTTGGAGCAGGAAGGCGCTCGAAAACAAGATATAGAGCTGGAAGGGGCGACATGCAAAAGGATGACATGACATGACTAATGGCAAAATGGAGAGTTCAACTCGAAGCAAGTTGGCACGCTGTTTGTTCCATTGATTCACTCATTACATGTATTGAGTCTCAAGTGCCACCTGACTGCAGGATCCAGTGATATTGAAGTGCCTACAAGACCCTTCATGATTTCCCCAGGTGTACCCAGGAAGCACGGCGTTGGTGGTGAGCACTGAGAATATAAGCCAGAACGTGTACTTGGGCAACCAGCGCTCCATGAGCATTCCATGCTGCATCTTCCGCCTAGGAGGCGCCGCTGTTCTGCTATCCAACCGTCGTCGAGATGCTGCCCGCGCCAAGTGAGCTCCCCCTCATGCAGTTGGTGCAGTGCAGTCGTAGTCAGCCGTGGCATACGCTTGACACATGGGACTGCACTCGTGTAAGTGTGGTGTCCAACGAGTCATGATGAGGTCGCAATGGTCAAAGCCACAACAAATCAGTAGTCCACCTAAGGTCATTTGAGGGCTGAGCAGGCTGCAGGTTATTGTGGTGCCTGCCCTGCGCGAATATTGTCCTAGCAGTGGCAACCCTCAGTTGCAAGTTCTTCTTGTGGATTTGAAATATGAATTCGAAATCAGCGGCGTGCGCGCAGGTACGAGCTGCTGCACGTGGTGCGCACGCACATGGGGGCACATGACGAGGCTTACAGCTGCGTGTATCAGCAGGAGGACGACTCAGGGATTGTCGGCATGCGCCTCGACAAGGCACGGCCGAGGCCCATGCGTGACTTAAAATCTCTTAATACACATGATATGAGAGCACACTTTTTTGATGAAATTGGCGCGTACATGTGGCCTAGCCTGAGCCAGAAGCACAGCGCGGCGGTGAGATGGCTTTCTTCACATGAAGCATGATTGACAGGCATCCACCACCCGCAGCGGGTTGCAGCATGCAAACAGACATAGAGTTGTCTGCCACGCAGCCTTCATTCTTTCACCCGCAGTTAGCTGTCGAGCATCACAAGGCAGCCTGAAATCAAAGAAGGCAACAAGAAACTCAATTCATTTATGTATCTTTCGTGCGCAGTCGCTGATGCGTGTGGCTGGGATGGCGCTGCGGGAGAATCTCGCTCGGCTAGGGCCAAAGGTGTTGCCTCTTTTGGAGCAGGCCAGGTACAGTCACCCTGCACGCTGAGTCAGCATTTACTTCTGATTTGCCACCTTTGGATGCTGCACTTTCTAGTATCTAAGAAAAGCTAGCTGTCGTTCATTGTTGCTGATGACTTGTTCAGTGCGCGCCCAGAAAGCAAATGCACCCAGTTGTATTCTCAGATTAGGCCATTGGCATCCTTTACATGCTGCTTTCCGCACCTTTTCTTGACAGGAAAGTGCCATAATACTTCTGCGGTGTTTGTCATGTTGCAGGTACATTGCTGCTGTGGGTGCGAGGCGGCTGCTCAAAATGGATGTACCTGCCTATGTGCCCGACTTCAACAGCGCGTTCAACCACTTCTGCATACACACCGGTGACGAACACTGCTGCCACCTTTCATACACCCCAGACCTTATTCCATTGCTGGACATGTTCTTGCTGCCAAGTGAGGTTGCTATAATGTTGTCGACGTGCTGCTGGGGAATGTCGTGTGAATTGGTACTGACTGAAAGCAATTGCGATGCAGTGCTGTTTCTGTAGCTGTGTTTGCTGCATGCTTCAGAACCCAGCAATGGTGGCCATTTGCTGCGCCAGTCAGCCACCTTTTTTAAATGGCTTCATGAAGCCGACATGGCTTCAACAAATGAGCAAGGCGCTTAAACTTGTGGCACTTTAACTACCCCAGGGTGTCCACTTGGAAGCCACCAGTTGGCTCTAAGAAATTAAATCCACGAGTATTAAGTGACTGTTGGGGGTGGATATGCCAGGTGGCAAGGGTGTGCTTGAGGCGATAGAGAAGCAGCTGGGCCTGCCTCAGGAGCGCATGTGGCCATCCAAATACACCCTCTGGCGCTACGGCAACACATCCTCCAGCTCTGTCTGGTGCGCCGCCCCTTAATAGGGTCTCATTCAAGGGGCTTAATCTTTGCATCATACAATATATGGATATACATCCCCCCGTCCTGCCAACACACTCATCAAAATCCCCCGAGCAAGCCCTGCCATGCTCACAGCATCGGACTCCTTGATATTTGGCTGCAACTTTGGCTGAGGTCTGGCAATCTTACATGACAAAGCTTCAGTGCTGCTCCTGGAATTTTCAAGCAGATGCAAGATTTTGTTTACGGCTGTCCATTCTGCTGCAGGAACCGCTGTCACCTCTCCTCAGAGAACCACCAAGTCGGACCATAATAACAAAAAATGTCTTTCGTTTTGCATGCATGTAGGTATGTGCTGGCGTGCATAGAGACGCATGTAGGGGTCCGCCGGGGGGACCGAGTGTGGCAGCTGGCATTCGGGTCCGGCTTCAAGGCCAACAGCGCCGTCTGGCGCGCCAGGCGGGCCAGTCAAGGGCAGCACGCGGCGTTCCTGCCCTCCTGACTCCAAAGAGTTTTATTACAGATCTAGCTAGGAGGTAAGAGGGGTCGTTGGGTCTTATGAGGTTTAGAGTGGAGATATAAATACCCCTCTGGTCATTGTAATTTCAGAGGGATTGCCGGCAGGGGGCAGGGGGCACCCTGAAATTGGGCCATCTCCTTTGCGCAAGAAGGCTTGCGATAGTATCGCACAGTATGGACGCGTTGTTTGGATGTCCTCTTTCTTGAGACTGCAGTGTTGAGCTCCAAGAGGTCTGCACAGTAGAAGTATGAGGCTGTGAAATCTCTGCATGGGGAAGTTGTGCAGGCAATCATGATGACGGTATTGCTGTGAGCCTTTGACTTTGATGTGTAGTAAGCTTGAAGGTGAATGATCATGTCTCTTAGCAGACATCCCGTGACAGCAGTCTATCACACTCCTATCAATTGTTCTCTGTGCATGACTCAAATTGAGCATTTCTGTGATCTTCTAGTAGGTTTCTGGAAGACAGGATTGCATTCACGTAATAAACACGTGGCTTCATCTAGCTTCCCATCACGACTCAGAAGCCGTCTCGACCCAGAATTTGCGATATCTGGCCACAACAGAACTTCTGAGCCCCAAAAGATTGCCATTGAGTGCTATTGCTTCCTTTGGATGCTTTTGGCGTCCCCCAATACATTATCGTCTAATCAATCCTGAGTAATGGGTGATCAATCGAAGCATTTGCCGGAAGAATTCAAGCTTGAGGTATGGTGATGGGAAGCCTTGGCTTAAACAAGTGCCGATTCCATGCGATAATTGCATTCGAATGGGTTCCACTCGAAAAATAAGCACGCAACAGTATACGTGTCAAAGGAAGTTCAGCGTGACCGAAAGATCTGAACTTTTCTCAGCAATCGTTATCTTGAACAGTAAAATTATATATAAAATAATGCATATTACTCTTGCTTGCAGAGGTTTCTGGCACGCTATGAGTTCACAGCCCCCTACACACTTTGCTGCAGCGATTCCCAGCCTCTGTCCCAATCGGAGGTCCTCGCCTTAGCGGACGACGAGTGTCGGCGCAAGTGAGCTTCCGAATCCACTTGCATCTCAACATAACCTGCATGAGCCTGTAGTCACGGGTTTACAAGTGCATGCCGTCTTGTTTACTGCTGGCATGCGCCATGGCCAGCAGCGATTGCAGGCACCACCAACACCAATTCCTACGAACTATCGTCCATATTTATTCTATATCTCTAGATTCATTCTGCTTCTATCTCCAGCCCTGCATGCAGGGCTGCCCTATAGTGACACCTCAGCACTGCTGCCAAGTGGATGTCTTCCCATCAGCGCTCCTCCGAGTCGTGCAGCCCTGATTACTGTATTGTCGATGCACATGTCTCAAGCAGAGTTGCTTGTTGATAAAGATATCCAGCGAATGGACTTGAGATGCTGCACAGTCAAGCATCTCAAGTTGATGACTGCAACTTAGAGTGGCAATGAGCTTCTGCATGTATGCGCAGGTGGGACCAGCTATCGCTGGCATACACAGAGCCAGAGGGGCTGCCAGAGCTGAGGGAGGAAGTGGCCAAGCTGTACAACGGCGTATCTGCCAAGGACGTTCTTATTATGGGCCCCCAGGAGGCACTTTCCATTGCCATGCTGGCCATGCTGCGGCCGGGGGATCATGTGGTTGTGACCTTCCCGGGTTACCAATCGCTGTACCAGATCGCGCACACCATCGGCGCTGAGGTCAGCTTCTGGCACATGCGCGCCGACGAGGAGGGCAGGCTCGTATTCCAGGTGAGCTCTCTCTTGATGGCATCCCCCTTGACCATCTTGGCGTTTGGGAGCATCTCCTTGGGGCGTTTTCAGAGGGACAATGGCTGCATGCTGGATCCTTGCCCCTCCGATCAGTTCGGCTGATTATCTCATTGCGCCTGCTGTCTGTCTGATCTGTTGACACTTTTCCAAAGCCAATTTAGAGGTATCAGTGCTGCCGAGGCTGGCAGAGGAGCTTCTCTGCCCCTTCCGTCTCTGGCATTCAGTGCGCACAAATCTCGTCCAGATCTCCCACTGTCTGCTGCTGCTTAGTTACTACGCAGCTTTCAAGCACTGCCCAACGCTCCATCACAATGCCAAACGACCGAGAAATCTCGCTGACGGGCTCTTGAACGTGCGCGAAGATCAGCAAATTGACCCAAAATCCTGAGAGACTATTTGAACATGCGAGCAGATGAGCGAGCTGAGGAAGCTGGTGCGGCCGACAACTCGCGCAGTAGTGGTCAATTTTCCGCACAACCCGAGCGGCGCACTGCTGAGCCTGGCCGACTGGGAGACACTGGTGGAGCAGTGCAGGGCGGCTGGGGCGTACCTCTTCTCAGATGAAATGTACAGGTGCGGTGCTGCGGGGCATTCTCTCCCCCCGAGAGAGAAGCTTTGAGTCTCTGCGTACCTGCAGGCCTCCGCTGCAACAAATGCGAGGTCATATTTCTTCTTGCACCAGCTCATGAAATACAGTGCCACCGGTCATCACCGGTTCTTTTTGCGATTAGAGCAGGAGCGATACGCTCAATCGCTGACTAGGAATTTGATTTCTTGTCCGAATACGAATTGTAAAGTTGCTGCCAAAACAGGATGCTGGAGCGCGATCCAGGCGCGCGGCTGCCGGCGGCTGCGGAGTGCTACGAGCGCGGAGTCTCACTCTCTGGCATGAGCAAGGCGCTCGGCATGCCCGGCATCCGCATCGGTGAATCTACACTGATCTCCCGCTACTTTTTTATTCAGAATGAAACACATGCATGAATATCTGCGGAAAACAGAGGGCGGAGAAGTGGAAATCTGACAGTTGACAGGAGGGGCAGTACGTTGCATGGCCAGCATCCGCATCGGTAAACACCACACAAACATACCTTCTTCAGACCAAAGCACATGCAGAAGTTCTAAGCATTCTTCACTGGAGAATAGGACACAGCGAGTAAGAGAGAGAGAGAGAGTGAGAATGAGCAAAGATGGCATGCAAGTCATACCTGCCATAGGCCCTTACAGGGACAGCAGGGTCTTGGAGTCATCAAGTGAGGTGTACAAGTGGCTGGAGACGCTTGCAGCATATGCAACGCTCTCAATCATGTCAAGTGACAAGGCTGATGTGCTGTGCACATGTGCCAGGATGGCTCGCCACCCGAGACGCGTCGCTGCACCCGCTGATTCAGCGTCTGCACGACTACTCAACCATCTGCAACAGCGCGCCCAGCGAGGTGCGCGTTCCCTCCCTTCCCACAGAGATCCAGCTGGTCTGCGGATTCTTGATGGTGGCGAGCCGGCATGTTTAACAAGACCATGCCCTAAGACGCCGCTTTAAGATATGCGAAGAACGCACGGTCAATTTTCCCGCAAATTTCAAGGTGCCCTCCAGTGATGCTGCCGGTGCAGCCAGTATGGTAGCTCCAGGGGTACTTTATTAGCTGGGTGGTACATCTTTTGCAATCTCCCAAGGACTTGAAGATACCGGTACTGGGAAGTGACTCATTCGTAGTACTCATTGTGAGGCAACACACTGCTGCAGACTTTTGTAGGCCCCGCAGACGTGGCTGCAGACGTGGCTGCAGACGTGGCTGCCCTATGGCATTTGGCTTTGGGTTCGCCGGTTTGTGATGATACTAATGTTACTAATCGATGAGGTCATGCTGCGCAGGTGCTGGCGTTGATTGGGCTGCGCGCACGAGATCGGCTGATTTCTGCAAATCTGGATCTGATCGAGGCAAACCTGGGGGCAGCACGAGCATTCTTTGCTCGCCACTCCGACACCTTCGAATGGTACGCTGTCCTAAATTAGTGAGATTCTTTCTCAGAGAGGGTTGCTAAGTCGATCGAGAGCATCCCTGGAATGCTCTTCGTGAGCATCAGAAAATGTGGTACGAGTGGCACGCACATGCGGAGGACCCGACATGGTTTACAGCGCTGATGCATGCCCACACATTTCCTTTGCTAAGAAAAGGCGGGAACATTATCAATTGGTGACCTCTGCCTGATGCATTGCTGGCCCGTGACACTTCAAATGCGCTGTGCAAGGCAGACAGCTTTCCTTCACAAGGAGTTTGCATGCAGTTGTTGCTGCGGAAACATGATGAGATGTACTATATATACCAGCGGGCGCACCATGCATGCGGTCTGTTGCTCTGGTCAAGAGGCTGAGATGATGACCAATGGTTAGGTACGAGCCGGCGGCTGGATCTGTGGCGTTCCCTCGGCTGCGCACCGGAGAACCGGTGGACGAATTCTGCGAGCGCCTCGTGCAGAAGTCAGGTGCGCGCTCTTTCTGCGCATCGCCGGTGACTTCCCCTTCTGTTGCATGCATGCACAACAGATTTGTCATCTGCACTTCCACTACAGGAAATGATAATGAAATAAAGTTGCTCACTTGACTTCAGAGGTAGGCTGATTTTGCCAAGGCGCTATGTTGATATTGCACGTCACGCTTGGGATCTGGGAACACAGCAGGGGTGCATGGTTTCAAGATGTGCATTCCTGAAGCAAGCATGCACCCAGGCTGTGCTGCTTTGAAAGCTATGACACATTTGCAAGTGGATAGGAGGAACTGCCTGCTACCAGAGCATGGCTCAAATCTGACATGAGCTGTGCTGCTGTGTTACAGGCGTGCTGCTGCTGCCTGCGACAGTGTACGAGCATGCGCCATCGGTGGCGGAGGGCCGATTCAGGATTGGGCTGGGGCGTTTAAATTTCAAGGAGTGCCTGAAGCACCTGGAGGACTTCCTGCAGAAGGAGAAGGAGAGTGCATGAGATGGAATCAGGCAAAACAACAAATCGGATTTGTCTGGGAATTCAGCAGGTACAGAGGAGCAAAAGAAGAGTGTGTCAAGAGGACTTGTCATTGAGCAATGGTGAGAGCAGTGGGCTTGCCAAAGGAGGAGAAGAGTGCATGAGATGACAATTTGCATAAGAATGGCAAGACATTTCACTGAGCACCCATGTGATCGATGGTGAGTTGTTTTGGTTTGTCTATGTTGGCGAGAGGTACAGAGCAGCCAAAATGAAGATGTGAGAGTATCTGACCTGCAAATTGAGAAGGCTGTCTTAGAGATGCAATGTCCCGCTCTCACTAAGAGCAGGGACTGAAAGATAATTGAAAATGGCATCTAGATGACAAAGTTAATAAACTGCAGTTTGACTGCTGTGCAGAGTTCTAACACTGCTGCAGGGTATAATGGGTGTGGAGAATAATTTTGATGAAGTAATTTTCTGAATACTGCAACCACAATCATTCGAGAGGGTTGCTGTCAGAATTGTTTGTTCAGAGCTTATGTTAATGGAGAAAACGATTTGTCAGTTAGATTTTTATTCACAATTTTATGCCAATATTCGACTGTCATTTCAGTGGTTGGTTTTTTAACTGTTACAGGAATTGTCTTGTGACACTGCTCACATAAACACATTTGCCATGACTTCAACACATGAAAATAAGGCGTGTTCTGCCTTCCTACACAAAGAGTTGTAATGAAAGCTTGAGAACACTGTGAATCCAAAAACAGCATGCATACTAATTGATGTGATAGCTTCCAAGGGAAGCACAGGCATACAGGATGTTTGAAAACACCCATTCCAACAGCACATACACCATCTGCCCACAGCAGAGCTGTTTTGGGTCTTGACGGGTGGCTTCAGTTTACTGCTTCACATCAATGCTGATTTGCTTGAAGGCAGCTTGCAGACTACTCTACCTACATACTTGCACCAGACCTGAAATCTTGCACTACCTCCTTTCCTCCTGATCTGAACTGCCTGAGATGTGGAATGGTGGCACCAGATCCCACTGTTCCAACACCCGTTGAGCTGTGCGCAGCACTTCACTCTTCTGCTTCTGTAGATGTAAGATCTACCTTTGCAGATACACTTTCTACTCTTCCTTGACCACGGTGGTCTCGCGGTGGGTGGTGTGAGTCTGCGCCTTGTTGGAGCCAGACACGTCAAGGCCCTGTGCACCAACATAATTTGAATCAGCATTTGTCATCTGCCAGTAGAATTATTCTACACATCATGGAAAAACGGTCAACAAATTATAATAACAGTAGCATGCATAACTCAACCAGACATTTGTCCTTTCCTCAAGAGGAATTACACTCATGCGCTGTTGCGCTGCTCTGCGTCAGCCACCACGGAACACCACAACTTGCACAAAGCGCCACTAACCCAGATGACTAAGCTGAGTGAGTGCAAACCTGCAGACGCTCCTCCATGTTGGCGATCTTACGGTCGGCATTGCGGTCTCCAACTCCGCCCAGGTGCTTTGCCTCATCCCACAGCTCCTCCTTGCGCTGGTTGGCAGCCTGTGCCTCCTCCTTGTACTTCTCATAGCCTGCACAGCGCATGCAAACATGTGTCTTCAGACACCATCTGCCGAGACCGAGCACGTTGTCAGTGTTTCACAACGAGCTGGGGCAGCAAGTGCATATTAACTATACAGCCAGCCAACGTTTTGCATGTGGCTAATTTCCCCCACGTTGCTGACTCCCCTCAACTCCAAGCCAGGCTATGTTGGTCTTAATGGCATGCAACAGATATACAGAGGCATGCTACAGATATACAGAGGGTTCCATATCTTACCCCCTGATATAATTAGATATAGAACCCTTGAGATATAGGATGCTAGGGTCCAGGAGTATCTATCACAGGTTAAGGGCCATACCCTCAACACGCTGGCGGGTGTCAGTGGTGGTTGACTCGACAGTCCTCTGGTGGCCCTGCAGCTTGTTCTGCAGCTCACGCTCACGAGCCTCCAGGTCGCGCTTGTGCTTGGCTGCCTCTGCCGCCTCACGCTCCGCCACGCCGACGGCTGCGCTCCTGTTCTGAGCTTCGCTGCAACAGATGAGAAGACAGGATCAGTCATCTTTTGCTGGGCGCGGAGAGGTGGAGAAGGGGGCAGTGCGTATTGAGTAGTTGCACAAGCAAGCGTGAAGTTGATGGGGTCCAGGGGCAGCTATATTATAGATCCCAAGTCCTCAGCAGTCCAAAAGGCCAACAAAAGAAACCAGGATACAGACTTTGCAAAAAATCACTGCATCTCAGACACTGTGCTGCTGATCAACCTCCCCCAAGGGGTCGGAGTGCCGGTAGGCTGCTATAGATGCCCGCAGTACAAACGAGTATGACAAAGAATGATCAAGCAGAAGTCTCACCGGGCCAGAGGGTCCGCCTCACGCTTCAGCTGGGCTGCGCGCTCACGCTCGGCCTCGGCAGCACGCGCCGCGCGCTGTGCAGCCGTCTCATGCTCTCCAAGCTGGCCGCGGCGCGTTGCCAGCAGCCGGGACAGTTCCTCCTCACGCTCACTGCATAAAAAAAGGTGGCAGTCATTCCTCTCCTCATAATTTGAGGGGTAGCTTGCAGTCATATTGCAGATCAGCTGACTTGTTCAAAGGCTGGTACACATCCAAATCAGTCATGTCAGCGAAACATGCTGTTGAGGAGAATGAAGGTGAGGGCTACCACAGGTGAAAGAGAAACAGGCAAATGTGTCAGTTGGCTCACTTGACATCCTGCAGGCGGGAGCGGGTGGTGTTGAAGTTTGACTCGAGGCCCTTGCGTGCCTGCAGATGCTTCTCCCACTCGGCCCTGCAACAAACAAGCACCAAGTGCTCAGCACACATATCTTGTTTCTACCGTCACACCATCATGTCTTCCAAGCACATCTCACTGCCATCCCTGCAAGGGCAGGCTTAGATCGAGCCAAGTTAAACAACCAATTGTATTGTCTTCAACAGTTGCCAGACCTGTCTTGCTCCCCACTAGACAAGAGAGCATGCAGTGCTGTGAAGCATCTCTCATACAGAAGCAGAGGGAAGGAGCGCACCTCAGAGATCCCAGGTGGGTGTGGGTCTTGTTGTGGCGCTCACGGACAGCGGCCAGTGCTGCCTCAGCCTCCTTCATTGCCCTGGAGTGACCCTCCAGCTCCCTATCGACACACCAGTCACTCAGCATACATTCAACAGTCATTTTAACACCATACGCAGAAAAACATTGGATAAAACTGCTCTATAAGGACCCCGACCACCTGCCCCAACTGGCCTAAATATTATTTTCATGCCGGAGAGTGCATGCACTCCCTTGACCATATTGACGGTGTTTTGAAGTTTCCTGACAATCTGTGCAGCTGGAAAGAGTGTGTGCAGGCTTGGGAAGGAATCCAAGAGGGTTGCATGCCTGTTGAGGCGGTCAATCTCGGCCTGCTTATCTCCCTTGTTGTCAGCGTCACGTAGCAGCATGGTGTGGTGCTCGTGCTGCTTGACAGCATCCTGCTTGGTCCTGCAAACATAATTTCCACCATCAGCATGACTGTCCAGAGCATGGGGCGAAAACCATTTTCCGTCATGTCGCAGCACTGGTTTCTGACTGCACTTGCATACAACTTCTCCCAAGAGGTCATACAACTTCTCCCAAGAGGTTGCTGCTTCACCCCAAAACCCAGCAAGGTTCGGCACAGACCGGCTCTTGCTCACTTCCAACAGCTGCTGCTTCACTCCAGTAGGGCATTGCAAGCAGCACATGACAATTTAACCGGTGTATCTTTGCATGCAGGTGATGTGGCTGTCAGGGGTTGTACCTCTGCAGGTTGGCCAGCTCTGCCTCGATTTCCTGCAGGCTGCGGCGCTCGTCGGCCAGTCCGCGCTGCAGCTTGGCGGCTTCACGCTGCTTCAGGGCAGCTTCGTTCTCAGCTGACTCGCATCCCCTGCAGCAAAATACTCGCAACTTCAGATCCCTGTCACATAAAATTAGACAAGATGGGTGCAGCCTACAACCTCAGCCAGCACAGAGAACCCACTCAAGGAAAAGACAAAATATTAACTTTTGCCAGCTGGGGCTTTGTACACAACATCTGCACAACTTTGGGACTGTAAACAGCCCAGGATGTCACATTATCATGTTCATCTTGTACGTTTCCTGCCAGAGCAGGGTGCATTTAAATGCAAGCTGCAGGTATGTAAACAGCAAGATGGAAAGGTGCTATGTGGGGAATGAGGGCGCAGCAACGCACTTGTGGGCCTCACGCTCGCGCATGGCGGCCTCCTGGGCTGCACGCCTGGCAACCTCGATCTCACCATTCTTCTTGCTCAGGTCGACACCGCGGTTGCGCATGCCCTCGAGCTCACGCTCCAGCTGTACAGCAAATGCAAATTCATGCGCTGACCAACTGGGATACAGGGGCAGGCAAGTGCTAAATCACCTGCTTTCCATGAGAGGAAAAGATGACCAAATGTAGTAAGGTATCTCTCCGGTGGCACAGCAGAAATTGAACCTTTCCATGCTGCAAAAGGCCATTGCAGCATTCAGCAGTTTTGAGCAAACGCCATTCGTTGCTAGCAGGCATGCATTGGAAGCAAAATAGACATTTCGATTATTGTGTAAGCTGCGAAATGCAGCAGAATAAAAGATCCTACCTCAGCCAGGCGGGCACGGGCGCGCTCGGACTCCTGCTGGGACTCGGCGACGCTCTCCAGGTGCTTGTGCGCCTTGCACGCGTACACCTCAGCGGCGTGCGCCTCCTTCGACGCCTCGTTGGTCTTGGCCTGGGCGTCCTCCCACGGCACATGCTTGCCCTGTTACACCACGTCGCATTTTAACGAGACTGAAAGAGAGCAGGCATGCGGCAGGGGACCGTTCACTAGGGTTTCGATGCTGGTCGTACTTGACCACACCCGGTGTCGAAAATCACGGCTTCGTACACCGTCCGCGCTATATCGAACACATTTTTGACAACTGTTGTGTTGTCTTTCCAACCATTTGGCGATAGAGACGCACCTCCTGTTTGTAGTTCTCGTGGCACTGGCCGGAGGCGCAGTCCGAGGTGTTCTTGGTCGACGAGGTGTTGGTTGTGCCCCGAACCATGTGGGTGCCACCTCCTGGGCCTGTAAAACGAAGATGGAAGTGAGTCAAGCTAAGAAAATCCACGTCTGGTGTGTCCGATTATTATTTGATCCATCGAAGGGGCAGGTGTCCGAATACCACGCAGGAAATATCTCCAATAAGGAACAGCAAACATAATTACTTCTACTGATTGTCTTCCCATGATATGCAGTAGAAGAGAAATACAGGACAATGCAAAGTTCTAGACTGCTAAATGGGATTTTGTCCGAATACGCAGGAAGCAAACATAGCCCAGTGCGCTACGATGATAGCAGAACTGACACCGAGCACAACAAAGAACATTATTCTTGCAGGACATCGCCTCCTACCCTCGGTGATTCCCTCTTCACGCTTGCCGCCGTGGTGATGCACGGGGTCGGAGCATTGGCCGATGTGCAGACTCTCCTTCACCTTGTTGACGAGTCCGGACATATTGGCGTTTGGTCTGTATATCCTTCGAGGCTATCGGTAGTCGTTGGCTGCAAATGTATCGCTTGGAATAGCAGTTTGTCAAGAGAATTGCTGCTGAGATACTTAGCGGGGGTATTTATAGACGAGCGGATAGATTGTGTGACGGCAGCTGCGACCGAGCTTCCAGCTTCCGGCTGACGGATGCTGACGCCAGGTCAGGCCGACAGCTGGTGATGTTGAGTTTCAGAGTCAGACGATTCACCGATAATTGCGATTTCGCTGAGATCAATTGTATTGGTTTTTTCTGCAAGTACGTAAAAATCGAAAAACTTTAATTGATAAAAACTAATTAGCAGTGGACACCGTGCCTTCTGGCCACCTGCCAGTGGGCAAGAGTGTTGCATTACCGACATTTAGTTCTAAATGAGGAGTCAGTATGTCCATGTTCCGAGAGAAGCTGTGATCATATGTTTTAGGCAGCATTGTCTCATAGAAACAATGCCGCTTCACTCTGACAGGTATCTTTCCACTCTTAATTTTGCAAGCAATTTCATTCCCCCTCTTGAGCTCACTGGCAGCTCAGCACGGTGCAACACAGCCATCAAGACAGCAAACGCCCCATCTGGACTTTCTGAGCGTCCTCAACCATCCGTAAGCTGCAAGGCATCAGTGGGTCAAATTTAGTGGGGAAATCACAACTTATAACAGCTCAATTGCGGCATAGCATTTGCTCGTTCAAGACATGCGGCATTAGCCTCACAGCATATGCTCAGGATCAAATCTCAATTTGGAAATGTTCGAGACATCTCCCCCAATTCAAGCAGAAAACATAAAAATATATTGCGCTGCACAGTGATCCCCAGAATCCAATATCTCCAGTGCTCACATAGTCCCAAAATTTTGGGAGTGGATACGCTTAGGAGCAAGGCACAGCCCGCTGGCATGCTGCTTATATGGACAACCCCAGAGCTGCTCTGGCACACAGCCGGCTAGCATCCTTTATGCACTTTGACGTTGGAAAATGGAGGCAGCTATGTACCTCAGCGGGCACACACACGCCCTCTCCTGCAGCGTCTGGCAAGTAGCAAACTGCTATTGCCGGGCCCACAGCGCTGCTACAGTCCTCCCGCTGTGAGAAGTTCCCCCACATCAGCGAATCGTCTGCATCCGACTGAAAGCGCTCCAGATCGTGCAGCCTCGCGATGCCCGACCAGAGCAGCTGGCTGCTGCTTTCATGCTGCAGCACCTCTGTGGGCGTGTCCATGAGAGGAAAGGCTGACTGGCCGGGTCCATCGCAGTCTGCGTCGGAGGTGCACGAGTAGCAGAACAATGGTTGATCCCCTGCATTTCATAATGCATGTTGAGAATCTCAAGTTGAGATTGCTCGAAATTGGCTGCCCATCCTTCATTGAGCGGACGCACTTGCTGCAATGCCCAGTCGAGGAGCAGAACAGCCTTTCTTAATTGGGTTGCTTGAGGCCTGAGCACGCCAACATCACTTTGACATATTAATCTTTCACGAATTGTGAATTTTGTACTCAAGCATGCAATAATTTCTATTGCTTCTATGTTCTTGGGCTGCGTTTTGAGCCGTTGCGCGAGAGTAGGAAGCTCTTGCCCGCAGGTCCCCAAGCATCAGCACCGACGAGGACCAAATCAAAGAAGATGCAGAAGTAATATAGACTAAATTTGGTTTCCCTCGGACTGCATTGATCTAGGAACATGATGCTCTAAAGCCGGCCGTTCAACCGGCATTGACCTCCTCACCTAGCTCTCATCGCACTCAAGCGAGAGCTGCTTGTTACAGCGAATTCCTAATATACGAATTTGAAGTTAATGTGCAGTGACTCAGCGGTGAGTCAGGGGCACAACGCTACAAGAGGGATCAGGGTTCAGCTCGAAGAACAAAGAATTGGGCATAAAGCAATGCACGGCTAATTTGAGGTACACAGATTTGGTTCAGAGCATTTGATGGGACACATAAGACTGGAGGTCTGCTGTGATTGAAATGAAGCTGGCGGCTTATGTGCTATGGCCAGTACATACCAATTCAGACCTTCAGGCCTTGGATTCTTGCAATTGTGGTGTCAATAACTTTGGGTGAAACTTTTGGTTCAATTCCGGATAGGTGCATCTGCCACACAGAGACTGCAGTGCATGCTCCCAGGTAATTGTGGAACCAGCTGGTAGCCGCTTCTATGACTGATTACAAGTAACTGGATGAGGCTCACCCCACTGACAGCCCAGCGCCGGGGGAAGCCGTCACGGTGATGCCAAAGAAAACAAATTGACACAGATGATGACACCTGTCTCAGCACTCCCTCAGCAGCAACGCAAACTTGAACCTCTTCACAGCACAATGCACATGTGTACACCACAAGGAGATGCAATCTACACAAAATCGCAGTGTCGCAGAAAATGCATGAGGAGCCCTGTGGCACTCATGCGCAGACAAAACCAGGCCAGAGCTCTGTCACCTCGGAATGAGGTAAGGCAAATGGCGGCTGGCGCAACAAATCATGAAAAAAACTCACATGCAGGTGATTGACAAGTTATGCGGCAGACCAATGCACCACAGACACACAGCAGTTGTCTCTTGCTCATTCCAGATACTCTACATGAAGCAGTGCCAGCCGGCCAAAATGTATCATCCAGGCAGGCACAAGCGCCCACAAAAATGATCCAAGTTCTCTTTTTCCCAGCTCCTAAGCTCCGCACAGACACACCAGGCGGGCACACACAAATCCAAAGGGGTTGGACGCCATTCTATGCATTGCAATGCAGCTGTCACTTCAGTCCCATTCCCTACTGTACACTGCATCCATTGCCCCCTAAAAGAAGAGATTGCAGCCTTGTGCCACGACTCCTCAATCTAAAGTAGAAAGTTTCAAGTTGCCAGGCCAAGATGCACCTTATACAACTGCGCCACACACCAACATTCCAGCCTCATCCGAAGGCACAGGTAAGGACCCCTGATACTTTGGCTAAACCCCCTCAATTGGGCGCAGCGCCTAAGGGAGACTCACCTCAAAAATCCCCCGCTAAATAGTCAATCAGCCTAGTTCCCTCAAGACTCGCCAGAAGTGGCGGAGCATGCCGGCACCGCTGCCGCGCATGCATGCGAGGCTCGTCCGCGATAAATCGAAATCGAAAGCGATACGTTTTGGTGTTGTTTCCCCCTTGTGCCTCCATTTGTGCACAGCCGCCGCCCGGGCCGAGAGCAGTGCCCGTCTCTTGAGGCGTTCCCTCTGCAAGCATTGCTGTCATTGCTCTGAGGCCCGGGCCGGCCCGGCCGCGCAGAGCTGAGCGGATAATTTTCCACAATGAATCCAAAATTGGCATTGCAACCCCCTTCACACACCTCCACCCGTGAAAAACCTCGGGGGCTCGCTCGAAATGGAGCGCCCCAGAAGCGGGCGCAGAGAGCGGAGATGGTATCCACACAAAGAAGATTTGCCGGGGGACGCCAGCTCAGCGCTGCGTCAGCACAGCCGCTTCTGCCCCCCCTCAAGAATGTGATACCTTTGATTGTGTCCTTCATCAGGATAACCGGAACCCTAGTCAAAACCACCCAATTCAAAGAAATGCAGAAATCGCGGCTCGGGAAAAGAATCTAGGCAGTCAATAAGCGGGGCAGGGTTTCCAAATTCCCACCCTTCCCCAGGGGACAGGGGTGTCAAACCCTGCCTCCAAAAAGGGAAAAGTCCCCCATCATCCAAATGCTTCAGAGCCCCTTGCAGGGGTGCTCAGAACATCTTTTACACCACGCAGTCACTCACTGCTGCGAATCCAGCCAGAAATTGCCGGCTGTGCAAATGCCACGGGGCCAAAACACAGCACTTATCACATCACAGGCGTCATATCACTGCGGTCTGAAGCCATATTTTGGTGATGCGGTGCAAATAGCAGGTGGCAACTTTTCCGATGTCTCTCTTTCGTCCCCATTAATGGCGCCTCCAATATGCGCGCTTGTGGCTGCTGCAAGCTCCAGGCACGTGCCTTCGTCACTTGATGGTTTGACTGCTCCCAACTACCGTGGCAGCATGAACCTCAAGGCGTGCCCTTCGCCCAGCAGACCACTTCATACGGCGTGCAGCTCTTTCTACAACGTAGCAACTTTCTCAGATATCAATCCTGCACTGCGCACTCCAGCGAAAACATAAATTCTCCCGGTGGGGGGTGACCCCCCAAGAGGGGACCCCACGCTTTCCATCCCTTGCCCATCCAATACTGATCTTGCTCTCACAACATACAGAGCTGCTTTCCCGCAGTCCCCGCGAATGAATCAGTCTGTCTCCTTCTTTCGGCCGCTGCGCCGCAGATTCTTGCCCGCCTGTCACCCGCCCTCTTGATTGACCAGGCACTCAGCCCGCGCTGCGCAGTCGCCACCAGCTTCCGCCATGCCTAATCAGGCGCGCGCTGAGTAATTGTCCCCGTCACCGGCCAGCCCGGCGGCTCCGCCGCTGCGCGCGCTGCGCATGTCACCGGCCTCCTGCTTGGCCGTGCCGTGGCCGGAGCCATTGCCGGGGCCGGGGGCAGCGGCCGCGCCGGCGCTGAAGGGGCCGGAGAAGGCGAAGAGGGAGGACCCGCGGTAGTCGGTGTAGGGGCCCATGGACTGCGGTGGGCCGCGGGGGGTCCCGTTGGGGGATCCCGCCGAGCGCATGCTGTCCATCGAGTAGCGCATGGAGTCCATCGACCTGGGACAGACAATCACAGCAACATCTCAGGCTTCTGTGTGCAGCACACAGGCACCCCTGGATGCCCATGACTGTCCAAGCAATGTATCCTTGATGCTGTCATACCTCAGTGGCAACAGCACGACTCAGTGGGCTCTCCGCATTTCAAAGTGGTTGCTCTCCGTAAAGAAAAAAGGACAAAAAGCAGCAATCTGTGGATTGAGGCTAAAAGACCAGCAGCAGACACCGATACCGCTGCATGCCAAATTAGCTACAGTTCTCCAGCACGATCTGGGATCAAGACCCTTCCCGTGCCAGCGCTACTGAAGTTGACAAAAGCTGCTTTTCACGCCACTGAAGAAGTTGTGAAACGACTCACCCGCGCATGGCGGCGCCATACTCTTCGATGGGAGCGCAGTGCGGCATGTACTCGTGGCCGGGGCCGGTCAGGCCGCCCATGTAGCACGAGTCCGAGGAGCGGCGCGAGTCGGTGCTCAGCCGCGAAGTGTCGAAGCGGCTGCTGTGCATGCCAAGGTTGCTGGATACGCCCATGTCCATGCCTGCACGAAGCATGTGCAACATGTCCGGTCCCCTGGCCTGCCAAGAGCTATGCACGGTCTTTCTGGATACTTAGAAGAAAAAGCCTCCTGCAGCATCGCTGACGGACTAGAAACATAGGTTGGCGACAATGGAATATCACCCACACCTCAGCTGGAGTCAAACACTACCGGATCTGATCACATCGGTTGTAAATGGTCAAGCTGAGGCGCGGTTTCTTTTAACATGCAAAGTGTCAGCACGGGTTCAGAGGGGTCTGTAAGGGGGCGTGCCTTCGGGCTCCGTCTGCCACAGCTGGGAGAGACCGCCGGGCACCTCGGCCCAGGACTCGCCACGGTCGGCGGCCAGGAATTCCGCGGAAGACCGCATCATCGGCTCGGAGAAGGCAGAGTAGAGGCCGGTGCCCGGCGGCGCTCCCGGCGCGCAGGCGGAGCCGTCGGGCCAGCCGCCCCTGTAGTTATGGGGGTTTCCGATGCCGGCTACAGGCCCACCTTGCGCCGTGACGGCCGCGTCGCCGAGCCACGCGTCGCCGGCCAGCGCAGCGCGCGCGCGCGCCTGCGCCGCCGCCTGCATCGAGTACGCGCCCGGGCCGGCCGGCAGCGACGCGCTGCCACGCTGACGCCGGTTCCAGTTCAGCGGCAGATGGTCCTGCGTGAAGCCGCCACCGCCGTGCTGCGGCTGCTGAGCGGCCACGGCGGCCTGCAGGTTCTGCAGCAGCACCGGGTCGACACCGCCGGCCCAGTCGCCGCTGTAGCCACCGGCGGCGGCGGCCGCGGCCAGCTGCTGCAGCTGCATGTCCTCGTGGGAGAACTGCGCCTGCTGCGCGTTGCCGGCGTTTTCGGCGGCGGCGGCGGCCATGCCGGCCGAGAAGGCGGCGAGCTCCTCGTAGGAGAAGTTGTTCTGCTGCTGCGGCGGGGGCTGCTCCGGCGCCTGCTGCTGCTGCAGGAAGTCCTTGTTGCTCGCCAGCGCCTCCACGATGCTCTTGAGCGTGGGCAGCGACGCCTGCACGCAGACAACATAGCGCGCCTCATAAACAGCTCGAAGACCTGCCTCCGCATCATCCATTGCCATAGCAAGTCCGGCCCTCGTACCTTTTGGCGGCTCTTACAAGCAAGGTGTTGAAACTCACTGCCATCGGGAATGCAGCCCATTTGCTACCTTCCTATGCTGGTCAGCTTCAAATACACAGCCTTTGACGAATGACAAAACAGTGACTAGCAAGTGGAAACATCCAGCGGAGCACAAAGCACGGATGCTCAGGTGATAAGCAAAAAGAAGATGCGAGAGTCATTGGCACGCACGTCTTCGTGGATGGTTTGGGCGGCCATGGCGCGCTTGAGGTCGTGGCCGAGATCGATGGAGTGGCGGCCGCGGCCGCGCGTGCCGCCGGTGCGGAGGGAACGCGTGCGCGCGGGGTCACTGCGCGACTTCCCGCTGGCTCCCAGGTCCAGCCGGTCGTCGCGCGGCATCGTCGGCATGGCGTGCGCCTGCGGTTGCACATATCAACAGCTGTGAGATTTCGCGTAGCTCAGCATTGCAGTCGAATGCTGAGAGATTTGGGCTGCCCTACTTAAGAGAGCCCAAGACTGGACGCGTGGTGTCCCACTGCTCGCAGCTGCGCTTGGCCATCAGAGCCAGAGCAATTGACCGAGCTAAAGAGACACTACATCTTCGGTTTGCGATCGTCCTGCACAATGCTCACAAGCAGCTTGTTCTGCTAGAACAATAAGAACTCCGGCAATGGCTCACAATTGCTAACAGCCATCTTTCCTCAATCAGCATGGCTGGAAGGCCATTCTTTGGATTGTCAATGCGGAGGGACAAGAAGTCAGCCTGCTTGACAAATGTGCACAAGTGCCGCCATGGCAGCAGTGATGGCCTGCCCTCCATGGCTGCAGCCGTGGGTCAATGCTGGCCTGCTGTGAGCTCTGCTGCGTGCTCACCTTGACGCCATCGAAGCTCTTGCGGCCGGCGGCGTGGCTGGCGGGCTCCTGCACGAAGCCGCACGACTGCAGCAGCGTCGCCAGCGCATCCACCAGCACCTGCTGCTCCTGTGCGGATCAATATTGACACGTCAGCACATCACTAATAATCTGACTTCATGACAATATCATCACATGACACCTTGCCCATGTCATCATGATAATGTCATGTGATTACTCCCTCGACAAAACACTGGCGGGGCAGAAGAGCCCTCCACGATTGACCAAACATGACACAGAGAAGATTGCATGTGCGCTGTGAAACCCCAGGCAACAGCCCCAGAGCTGTTCACAGCTGCGTCTCACGAAAGTACGTGCCGTGCACAGCGCAAGGATGCCTCGGACAGTAACAGCATGCATCAGACAAGGCTAAATTTGCACCTGGGCAGTCTGGGCGCCGGCGACCTTGGCCTGCAGGGTCTTGAGCAGGTCATTCTCTCCGTTGCCCGGCTGCGCGTTCAGCAGCGCGCTCAGCATCTGCAGGCCCGCCTGTGTGCAATCAACACACACCGTTTCAGCCCCAAGATGCATCCCCTCATCAGGTTCAACTATCCTGCCTCCCTCAATTACCCTCTTTGCAGCAGATCTTGCTACTGCTCCATCATTTCCAGCTTGCGAAGGTGACGACAGAGTTTGTGCAGGTACGGCCAAGCACAGCCGGTAGGAACAAGTTAAAGCCAAATATACAAAAAGTCCTGCAACGCCACCCCGGCAGCTCCGAGAGCTCAAAACCAGCTCAAACTTGGTGCGAATGAAAAGATTAAATCGGCCCGGGCGATCATGTTGGATGGGAGCGGGTGGCCCTGAACCTGGAGAAGTCCAACAAGGTAAACAAGAGACGTTTAGGTGAGAGCACACCTTGTTGGGGCCGTCGGCGGCGGCGCCGGCCTTGCGGGCGGCCTCCAGGGTGGCAGTGGTGGTGGCCGCTGCCAGGGCCTCAGGGGGCACGAAGGGCTTGTTGGCCGGCACGCGCAGCTCCTCAAGGGTGTGCGCGAAGAAGCAGATCTTGCGCGCGCACTTCTCGCCGTCGTTGCAGAGCTGCGTGCGGTAGCGCGTCGGGTGCAGCCAGTACTCGAACACGTTGTGCGCATACGGGCAGGCGTCCCCGCGCGTGCAGCTCTGGTCCTGCACAGGGCAGATCACCCACCGCACTCTTCAGACCGCACCCAAGAGAACTTCCAAGGACACTGAGAATGACCAAATCAATATCTGTCTGGGCAGAGCATGCCACATACAATTCCACCCTGGGCACTCCAATGTCCCACTGCATGGAGGGTACATCCGCCACAACAGCTCAGCTTCCTGCCATCGCTAGATGATCAGCCGATGCAGCCGAAAACCCCCCGTTCTGACTGCCAAGTCTGCTTGACAAGCCATCTGGGAGGACATGCAGCTGTAGAGTCAGCCCGACATGGTGCAGGAGACTGTAATGATCTAGTACCTTCTTCATGTTGGGGCAGGCGATGCCGGTGTAGGAGTAGAGGCGCGGGTCGCGGCGCTTGGCCTTCTCGCCCGGGTGAGAGTAGGGGCACACCGTCCAGTCGTGGCAGAAGCGCTTGCTGCACGGCAACACCTGCGCACATGTGCCGGTAATGCTGTCTGTAAGAAAAATGGTAATTCCATAATTATCACGACCCCCCCATACATCTCTTCAACAATGCTGCGCCCACGTGCTACTAAGGGCTGCCTTAAAGATTACCACCGCTTGCCAGCAAGAGGGATGGGTAAAGGACAACTCCTCTGAAATTACACCACTGCCAGCAATGAAATAATGAGGCCCCGCTGCAAGATCTTAGGGCGTTTGAAAGGCAAGAGCCCTGTGCGGGCACCCTGCCTGGGTGTGCTGCCAGGCAAGTGTACCAAACTTGTTCAAAGCACAGCTGCTGCGACTAAAGCAGTCTACGAATAAGGTAACCCTCGTACAAGGATCCAAGCAGGTGAAGCTCAGCTCAGCCCCAAGCCATCCGTTCCCCGGCCGTCAGGCAGGGGTGTCCTCCTCACCTTCATACAGTACATACGGAAGTCATCCGCCTTGTACAGCTCCGGCTCGTCGTCCGCTCCAGATGCGGCGGACATTGCAGGTTGTTCCTCCTGCAGGGCCAGGAGCTCGTCATCGTGCCAAAAAAACAGTCGCCCTTGGTCGACCCAGGAGGTCCGGACACATAATAAGCAAGGGGCAGGTTACAGCGATGGCTGCTGGGCGCGCAGGGACACCCTAGGGCGGACGCCGCCGGCGGATTTCCAGGCACACACGCAAATCTTGCGCCTTGTGTTGACTTCAAACACCCTGACCATCCAAATCACCGGCCTGCCAAGCTCCCACCCGCATCAGGTTTCTCACCTTTGCCACCGCACGGCCTTCCTCGGGCATCTTGTTGGGCGGCGGCTGGGGCCTCGGTGGGCCAGCAATTGGCACTCTCGCAGGTTCAAACTATGGAATCAGGCTGGCACTCCACACCAGGCTCACAGTCCCAGTGCAGATGTCGTATGCGGATTGTACCCTGACGCAGCGTTCGAGCCAGCCAGGGGGCCGCGGGCAAAAATTTGCACAAGCTCACAGCTTGATCTCAATGCTTTCGAATGAACGGGTAAGCCCTGGTTTGGTGCCTCAATGCTGGGGCGCTTGGCACGGTCAGGATCTCTTTGAAGATCTCGGACTCCTGAAGATTTCCGTAGTCTTAGTCAGCAGTTTCTGAACCGCACTTTGGTGGCAGGGTTTACCAGGGTGGATGACAACCTTCGGGGTGTTATAAATGTGTGGATGAGAGCCTTCCTTGGCACTTTTTGCGGTTGAGCTGTCTTTCGGCCTGCTGCCACGACTGCTCGAGATGATTGCCTCAGGATTGCGAACGCGTGATGTCATATTTTGCAAGTAACGTGACGAGGATCCCGTGCCGCGGGAGGACACTGTCCTGTATCCCACTCCCAGATTCGGCCGTGTAAGCGAAGGGGCACTTTTGTCGATCTTCTGCCTGGCAGCAAACGGGCCATCTGCCCACCGACGCTCGCTTGACAAGACGGGACGGGCAGGCACTCGAGGGATCTCGCCCTCATCGTTCTTCCAAACGAACTCATACCCACCCTACTTGTACCAGTCTATTCGCTTCAAAGCTGGTGTCGGGAAAAGACGCAACCTTTCGGAGCAACTCACAGGGCGCTCACCCAAGTCGAGCGCTGTGTACAACCGTCCTTGCCGCTAATAGCCAGCAGAGCCCCAACACGCTGGCAAAAGGCTTCAACTCTCATATAAAACGATGGACAGTACTCTTACGTTATACACATAGACAACACAAGTGGGGCCGGTGCCACTGCCCCTGCCCCTTCCAGGGGGTCTTCACTCCGGGTGATCCACACAAGACTCCACATCTACACAAGATTACTTACCAATATATGATACAATACCACTCTACAGCAGCTCCCCGCTTGTGTTGTGCTGCATCAAGCGATCAAGCCCCTCCCAGTGAAACTTCCAGCTGCGTGCATGGAGCTGTCCAGGCAGCAGCAGCGGCTTACACGAAGCTGACGCGGTGGTGGGCCATCTTCTGCGCATTCTTGCCTGCCATCTCCTCCAGGTAGCGCCTCTGCATCCCCAGCCGATGCACTGCAAAGCGAAAACCTGCCTCCTCACGGCTGGGGCAAGCTCTGATTGTTGCATCCGGATTGCGCAATGCCCAGTCACACTCCAAGCGGCTCTGAACTCAGGTTTGGCATCTGACGGGTGCTTCTACAGCGAGAGTGAAGCAATGTTTGAGCCACAATTGTGATGTCTGGCACTGCCTGTGAGAGAACCTGCCCGAAAGTACATATCAATACAGGCAAGCTAAGCTGCTCCTACAGCCAAAGCAAGAGTCCTCCACAGCGCAAAATCAAACAAGTGCAACGAAGCAAAGGGAACTGTGAGCGCCAGAGCAAGCTCAAAGGGCTGCCTTGCAGATCGCGGTGCGAGTGCAAGGTGTGCAAAAATATAGTGACATCTCCGTCCCAACAGGCACAATTCCAAAAAGGATTTGCTGAGGAGCTTGCCTCCATAATGGGGCGCCCACAGCTTGACACTGCTGTCGAGGCCGCATGCCGCCAGCAGCGGCTCGTGCGGGTGCGCCGCAATGCAGTTGACAATCTCCCTGTCCGAGCGCACCGCTGTCAGCAGCCGGCCTGCGCCACAGCTCAGATTACCTCACCTTTGTTGTCCCCTCGAGTATTGGAAGCTGGACGGTAGACTTCTCTGCACACCGTAGACCAAGCATGCGAGAACTCATTCCAATAATTACAGCTACTGCCACTGTAGCCCCCGCGGGTAACGGGAAATTGGGCAAAACCGCACCCACACCTGAATTACCCAAATTACTACAAGAGGTCAGTGACTGTGTGCATGGGCTGGTATCCAGCGTCCTTCTCTTGAGAACCCTGCAATCTTGTCCCTGCATGTACTGTAGATGCTCGGGACGCAAAGGTGGTGGTACCCACCTGAGGCGCGGTCCCACAGAAACATGCGGCCGCAGTCGCTGCCGGCCGCGATCGTGGAGTCGTCCGGGCCAACGAACGCGACGTCCTTGATGGTCTGCTGGTTTATGTGGCCGCGGTACCGCATCACGTGCCCCTGCTCCCATAAAGGGGTAGTTGACAGAATTAATAGCACTACCACTAACCCCGAACCCATACCAGTCCTCTTCCAATCAAGACATGGTGCGCGCAAGGAATAGTGACATGGCTGCCTGAGAGCTACACTGAATTGAGATCACCAAGCCCAACGTGCATATAGTGAAATCTTGCTGTGGCTGCACCGAGCTCTGAGCTGCGTCCTCTCTTTTGTACCTACAGTAGGTCAACCACGGCGAGTTAAAAATTGGTGTGACTCGGTTGAGGACCTGCAGGAACTTCAACTTCCTGCCTACAGGCTGCATCACGTGGCCCAGCAGACAAATCCAGGAAGAGGAATCCGGTGGCTAAATTCTGTGCATGGCGGCATGAGGCGTACCTGCTCCACCCCATCTGCATCAGAGGGCGGATCCCTGGGCGGCTCCCCGTCAATTAGCTTCCTGCCGATCTCCGCGATGCGCCCGGTCCCCCTCTGAGCCGGCCCCCTGTCGCCTGCATGACATCAGCTGCCACGTCAGCAAAAGCTGTTCTCCAGCGCTGTACCTTCTCCAGCATGCACAGGTGTCCTCAATGAGCAGGGACAACCAGAGACACAAAGCCTCTCTCCAACAGTGGCATGTGGGATGCTGAGGGACACCATAAGAAAGCATTGTGCTTGGATTGATGCAGATCTCGTGCAAAGTTTTGGAAGCAGGATGAGCTTGCAGGGATGCAGCGCTTGGGTGAGGGAGCATGCAGGGAGCATGCAGCAGGGACCAAAGTAGTGGGAGCACAAGGACAAGGGGGGGCCGGCAGGCGGAAGCGATATTAGACGAACTGAGCACTGTGCCCATGTTTGATTGGTTCTTGCTTGGATCTAACGAGTTCATCGAGGGGGAGGATATGGCAACAGTTTGTCTGCAGAGCCACCTTGCCTCTGGCAGCAACAGCATGTACAAATAAGAAGGACAATAAGAAGGACAAGGAGCATACTTTCGCAGTCGGAGCCCCACTCCTCCCGGCTGTAATCCAGCTTGTCTTCCTCCTCAGCAGCATTCTGCGCCATCCTGCTGTTGCACCAAGCAGACAGTGAAAATGAAGTTTGAAACCTCCCTAGCCAGTCTGCCGGACGTCCTCATGTCCTGTCTGTCCAGGAGGCGCTTCAGGAACTTTGCTCATGTGTTGAGTGTCATCCGGACCGAGGAGCTGGCAATTGCATGACTAAGCTCAAACACTGCAGCCCAGATCTACTCGACACATGAGCAGCCTCATCCGCTGGACATACAGAATTTTGCATGCAATGACACCGCCATGCAGTGCCAAAACCAGAGTCATCATGTCAGCTTGGCAGCCAGCAATGTGCACAAAGATATGCAAACCATTTGCTCGATGTCATCTGCACGGAAGTGTTTGGCATGTCAGAGCAACGCACGCAAATTCCCAGCCGCCGGCGAGGTAGTTTTCCAGCGCGTTCTCTGCCTCGGCGGCCCCTGGCAGTGACGCGTCAGACGCCGCTGAGTCACCGTCTGAGTCATCATCGCTATACGCTGACATCGCCTCCAGAAACCCGGTCGGCTCCCCCGCTACGGCCTGCACAACTTCCTCGTCGATCCAAACCTCGTCACCCTCTGAGATGTCATAGCTGTCACTCATATCGCTGTCGGAGCTGCTGCTGCTGCTGCTGTCCGCTAGCATCTCCTGCAAAGCAAACATGGACTTCACTTCGACAATTATAAGCAAATCTTAGAGGGCTGTTGGCAGCCACCAGAGACTCATTGGTCTTGTAGGCAGTCTGGCACTGCCCATCTTCATACCACAAACGTTATGATGTGCCTGCATTCCTTCAAAAAGTGCATTTTGCATTCTGGCAATCCTATAATTGTTCTTGCCCAAGATAGCATGCAAATATGGTGGTGCAAAACCAGGTAGATCTGAGTACTTTCTCTCTAATGGTCACATACCTGGAGCATTCAAACACAGAGCGGTGTTCATCTTCAACTGCCGCGCACTTGCATGCAACAACGAGGAGCTGAAAAAATGGAGATTCAGAGTTGGGGAATGTGGTAAGAGATAAAGTAACATCTTTGCAGCCCTGCTTTAAGCTTCTGCCCCGATTCTGATATCGTGTACTAACTACCTGACCTTGAGGTCATCGGTGCAACAAAGTTGACAGCATTGATGGTACGGGGGGATTGCAGCCAGCATACTTCTTAAAACAGCTTCTGGCTGTATCATGCACGTTGTGTTGGGTTAGCAGCGATGGTTTGCTTATCAGTGGCAGATATTGAACAGTGCGTAGCCAGTTGGAACAGGTCATGGCTCCTAGAAAGAATCTTTCTATGAGCGTACCTGCCGCACACGCCGCATGCTCTCGGCGATGGCCCGGATGTCTTCTTCTTCCATATTAACAGCCGCCGCGAGCGTCCGCGCGCGCCGGCGGCCGCGGCGGCGCAACCGGCCCAAAGAATCTGCCTGCGACCCCCCGCTGCCATCTGAGTCCGCTTGCTCCGGCTCCGTCTCCGAGGCTGCCGGCAAATCATCCCCGGCCGCTGCCGCTGCGTCCCAAGCGGCTCTTGCCGAATGAAACGGCGCCGCACCCGCTTCTTGGGCTGCGGCTGAAGGCACGTCGGCGGCGGCTGCAGCGCCCGACAGTGCTTGTCTATCGGCGGGTGTGAGTTGATTTGCATCCAAGGATGCAGCGGCGGCTGCGGCGGCAAAGTTCCGATCGCGCGGCAGCTCTGCCAGGGCCGCGGCTGACGACGTTTGTGCCATTGCCGCGCGGAATCGGCGATCGCGGCGCCGCGGTCGGCTGCCGGTGTCCAGCATGTCATCGATGAATGATGCCGGCGCGCTGCTTCTTGGATGTCCGTGATCGATCGAATGAGAAGGATGACCTCCCACGGCCTCACCAGGATCAGAGTCGTCGGCCAGCACGGCTCTGTGCGCCGCAACCACAGCGCCTGCATTCATGGCAGAAAGTAGAGTCATCATTTTGGCATATCTTCTTTCATAAATATAACTTTTGCTGGGCAGGTGCAGAACCCAGTGCACATACAAAGAGTTTCTGCAACTAAGAGCATGCGTTAATCTTCAGGAAAGAGCATGCGATACTACAAGGCGTGCACTGGTGATAATTGGCAGTGTTACTTATGTGCACAGATGGGGTGGCTAGGAGTGGGAAGCCCACCTTGGACAAACTGCTCTGCAAAGTGCGCGCGCAGCCGCCCCTCCAAATCCTCCAATTCCTGGCTCCAGCACAGCCTGGCGGGGCCACACCACATTACATATATCAGCTTTTGCAGCACTCCCATACACACTCTCATGCACATCACAATGAGTCAAATCACAATCAGTGCTTACAAGCACCCACAAGGGCATGCCATCACTGAAGTCATCTCCAAAAACACCCCAAATTAACGAGAGATGATTATCCATTGAAATGCTCCATGCAGCAGACACCATTGAAAGATCATCTCCCCAAGATCTGCGACGCTCTCAGGGATGGCTCCGCTATGCAAATTTTCAAGCCAACCAATGTCATCAGACAGGGCGCAACCACATAACCCATAAAGGATCTTCTCACCTACCCCACCTAAGAGGTCACCTGGCCACTTTAAAGACCAGAGAAATGAATATTTTATGAGCCCCCCGGGAGACCCACCCCTTGGCAAGCTCCACGTCTCGCAGCGCCGCGTCGTAGTTGCCGCTGGCCTCGTGACACGCCGCCAGCTCGAAGAAGGCCCGGCCCAGCCGCGGCGACAGCCGCAGCGCCGCCGCAGCACACACCACCGCCTCCTGCAAGCAGAAAACACTTTGCAAATCTTACGTCTGGCTGCCGTATACGGAACAGAAAAAGCGCAACAGGAGATGCCCTGGATAAAGTAAACACAACTGCCACGCTTGGTGTCCAGCACTCAGTAAAGACAACATGCAGGTCCATTGGCTTGCTTTGCTGCCTAATTAGAGGATATGCACGCGCTGAGGGTACCATGTGTCTGAAACACTGAGATGGCAGACACAAATTTTGGAAGGATGAAGATTTGTGGCAGCTGCAGAAGTGGCCCAAGCTGAACACTGTCAGCGGCCAAGGCACGCACACTGGGCCATGCAGGGGTCAGAAGCTTACACCACCGCCTCGTGTGGATCCGGCGTTTAAAAGTGTCATCGTCAAGAGCGTCCTAAACTTGAGACACTTGCCGTAAAGCTGCTGCGAATGAAGTGACCCTTTCCAGAAGAGAGAATGGACGTACTCTGCAAGATGTCATGCGTGCAAGACATCATAAGCTTGCCAAAATGCTGCCCACAACGAAATCGCAGCAGACAAGTTTGTTTCAGATTTCTCACTTTGAGAGCCCCAATTAGGCCACAAGAAGGACTGATCGCAAGACGCCTGTCTCCCCTTGACAGGAAGGTAAGCACCAGCGAGGAGAAGTCCCTATTTTGAAACGATATTTCATATGCATGAACAACAGGGCCGGCAGCGCACCGCGACACGCCCCTCGCGGCGGAAGCGGCCGGCGCGCGCGGCGAGGACCTCGGCCCGTTGGCGGCTGCTCTGCCCCGGCATGCGTGAGCGCTGCGCGTCCAACTGTGCGTCTATTGCGTCCTCCAGCGTTCCCTCCTCCGCCGCTTCTGCCATTGCCTCATCCCTCTCCTGCGTCCCTGCACACATCGGCACAAGATAAGCTTAAATTGAAGGAGATAGACACAGAGGGATGTTCACTCCCAGTGACGCAGCACAATTTCCACGAAGAAGACTCCATAGAGAGGGACAAGCGATAGGAAGGGAGAGAAAGAAAGCAGGCATCAAGATCGTATCCCCTCATACCAACACAAGCATAAATAACCAGTTGCCTTGCAAGCATCGCGCATTGATAACAAGCCTTGCAGCTTTACTTTATCAGGACAAGCTCAAGAGTGATCACGATTTAGCAAGAAGGTACAGCGAAGACATCACAGAAGGTGCCACCTTCTGCGTGCATGCTGCGGCGGGCCCGCCGCAAGGATCGGCCTACGGGAGCTGGCGGCTCGGCGGCGGCCGGGGGAGCGTCATTGCCGTCAAGGGAGAAAAGGTAAACGGCGTCGTCGAGGTAATTCCCCACGACCCAGCGGCCGTCCGCGGAGCAGGCCACGCCTGTGATTGTGTCGTGGTAATAGTCCGGGTTACCCACCGCTGGGGAGTACATGGCCACGGCCTGCGTGCATGTGCACGCACATGCCTTCTAAAAAAGCACTTGTGAAGACAAATTCCCAGAATTTGGGGAGCACCAAGAGCCCTGCATTTCCCTTGAGCCCCTCAGCGCACTATAAGGATTTCAGTCAAAGGAAAGAGATATTTGAAGGCCTTCAAGAACATATCTGCTGGCCCCTAGCCTGCTTGCTTCAGCTGGCTAAATAGGCTCACCATGCGTGGGCACGGCTTACGTGACAGCTTATCTCATACAGGAGGAAGCTGGCTTCTCTGTACAAGGAGCAGATTAGGAAATGCCAAATGTGGCTCCTTCGCCACGCTATCTCGCCCAGAGAAGAGGCATAAACTCTAGTTGCATGAGAGAAGGCTGACAGATCATGTGACACAACGAACAAGCCCACACACACCTTGACGCGGCCAACGGAGGAGGTGACACGGCGATCGAAGACGCGGAGCCAGGGGTCGCCCCCGCCAACGGCGAAGAGGTCCGGGCGTTGCGCTGGGGAGCAGATAGAGTTGAGCTCCATCATTCGGTTGCCGCCGTGCGAGCGCACGTACACCAGCACCGCCGGGCCGCCGCTCGGCTGCCGCCTGTCCAGCTGGCGCACTGCGCAGCGCAGCGTGCATGACGTGACCTTTATGACGTCATGACGTGGCGTCTCAAGTGGTTGAGGGATGCACGATACTGCATTATCAATTACAGTCTTTGACACTGCAGATCTCATCCTGGACACACGGTTGCTAAGACATGATCACCAACATGCCAGCTTGTCAGACATTTCAAGTGCATGCACTGCCAAGGAAACCTTGGAATAAAGTCCTCGTTGGGTGCAAAAGTTGACTGCGGAGATGATTGGCATGGCTTGGCCATGCAGAGCTGCCAGGCTACTAGCAACAAAAGAAATCATTTTGCGCTGTATGCTGCTAGATCTCTCCAGGGCGTGAAGCAAGGGTGGGCTGCAAAAGTTCCTTGAATGATTGTTGAGAGACTCTGCCTGCGCACCTGTGCCGTCCTCTGCCGCGGAGATGATGAGCGAGGGGTTGCCGGCCTCGGTGACCAGCTTCTTCACCCGTTTGTCGTGGTGCCTGCGCAGCCACATGCATGCCACGTCAGCATCACCTAATCACGACTTATCACAATATTGGTGACTAATCACACTCCATGTGACGCCTGCTAGCCTATGAGAGTCCCAGGACAGATCACCTGACATTGCAGCCATGGCCGCAGCCTAATCTCAAACCACTTTGTGATACCAGATCGTCGAATCTCAGTGATGGCTGCCTAAGGCAAGAGACTCAATGCATCACAGCTGCTGGTGCTCATTCTTACAAGAGGAGTGGTGGAGAACCGGGGAATGTAAGGCGAACATGCTGACTCACGTGTAGATCTCCATGGCCCGCCCAGCAGTCAGGTCGTGCACCCGCACTTCGCTGTCCCCTGCGCATGTCACTGCCACCCGATCCCCTGCAATTTTGCAAAACAATACATCACTTGCTGAAGCCATGTTGCTGTTGCTGTCGGCCATGCTGTCTAGTGGGGACGCCTGCAAAAACTAAAAAAGAATCACCCCTCCAGAAAGGGCCATAGATTTGCAGCATGAATGCATCTCCACAGCCAATGCATACCCATGCAGAAAACTGACCCTGTGTCCGACAAGCAGCAACTGACAGCCACGGCACTACTACCCATGCCCGGCAGCCAGCATTATCAAACCTTTGCGCACTTTGCAAAATGCACGTGCCCAATCAGCATGTGCATGCACCTGCCCGCACCTGTGGCCGGCATGTGCTTTGTGCAGAAGATGTTGGCGGAGTGGCCAGTCCTTACAGAGCCACGAAGCTTCCTCCGCTCCACATCCCACACCGCCATCAGCGTGTCGTCTGATCCGCTCAGGAGCGTGTCACCTGCATGCATGAGTTTGGCATGAAAATGTCTTGCATTTGAATGCCTCACCATCCTGATTAATCGATGCTGGGTCGACGTTTGTAGCATGGCTGCAAGGGACTTTCATGCTGGCAAAGCCAAGCATGTAAGGAGGTGACACTGAGGTCTCAATAACATTTCAGTGGGGGAATGATGCTGTCTTGTGCCTCCAAAGTTCTTGATGCTCAGATCCGTGCTGCATGCGGCTGCATGTAAAGCAATTAAGTAAACTGTTCCATACACTGAATGACCACTTGTTGGGCACCACACCACTCGCATGGAGGGATTAGAACAGGATCAAATATGAGCCTCAGAAGGATGTACCACTCTCGCTGAAGCTGATGTGGTTGACGCAGCCGCTGTGATGCTTCAGGCTGCCCTTCATACGAATTGTGGGCAGTGCTGCAACATAGGCTGCCTTGGTGAAGGCCAGAGGCGAGCCGCATAGGCCTCGTTCGCGGTCCTGCAGCGGCCTCAGCATTGTGGCTTGTGCAGGTGACGAGTTCAAGGCAGTCTTGTCAAGGCTAGATGCAGCCCTGGCATGTCCTGGAAGCAGGCAATTAGAAAGGATCAAATGCCTTCTATAATCAAGTAAATCGTGTATTTTACAGACACCTGCCTCAATGTGAAATGTGCTGCTGTCGCTGGAAGGCCGATCGGGCTGTCCCATGGTCACCATTAACCAGATCGAAGTTGAAAAGTGGTGCCAGAATTCCTACAAAGCGTGACTGTCATGGAGATGTGGGCATTAGTATAATTGTTACGGCTGTTAGAACCAATCGCTGCATCATGCGGCCTTGAGAGCAGTTTAATTTCGGGAACGGAAAAAAGCGTTGAAGCGCTCTGACTCAGCTGCACTTCCAACATTTGCGCAAGCACCCCTGGATATAAGCACGCCTGCCACATACTTCCGAACTTAGATGAATCTTGTTTTGCATGTATTGGCACGCGCACAGGTTGTCACAAGTCATGGTGCTCACCAGTACGACGCTAGCAAATTTGCAGGAAACACCAGCCGCATTCAAGCCCCACCCTTCTCTGTGCAACAAATGGATGACAGGGGGAGAGCAGAGCCTAGTCTTCAGCACCGTCGTACAAGAGAATCCTGGATGCTACTCAGATTCACCCTCGATTAAAAGCTAGGGTTTTGTGGTTGACTGATGCTGGCACTGGGTTCAGCATTCTGCCATTTTGGACATATTGGAGTCGCATGCAATTGTGTTAACATTAGCTGTGTCCGTCTGTCGAGCATGCCTTTTACGACGCCCAAATGACATCACACCATTCACAATTGTGTTTGCAAATGCAGAACCCGGCTGGCGGGGGGCGGTACAAATACTGAGCACCGTGTCCACGGTTGATTGGGTCTTGCTTGAATCTGGCGAGTCCAACAAGGGGTAGGATTGTGGCAGCCTTTAAATGCAGCTTGTCTGCAGGACGTTACTTGTCATTTGCCAAGAAAAGCGTGTAATATTAATAATGATAATAAATGCAGAACGCCCTCCTCTAGCTGATACAAGCAATATTGCCGGCTCTAGTTGCAATGCCGTGCATGCCATGCGGTTATAATTTGCTGTCCATTGATGTAGCAATGCACTGCATGCAAACAGGCACCACAACAGGCCTGATATGTACACATTGCCCTCCCATGCGGTGCATCTACAGCAGTACAGAACGATGCCCGTGAACGCCCCATGCATGATCAACAAATATTCACAAGGTCTGCTGAGCAAGCTTTGCTAGCGCTCCTCCGTCGGTCCAAATGCCATCAAATGCAGTCACAGGTACGTGACAGCAAAGGCAATGTCTTCTACCCGGCTGGATGAGTACGGCGCCCAAGTGGTGCTTGTGAAGTGCTGGGTGTCATTGCTAATTGCCCCACCCGACGCAATGAACAGATTCCCATTCGGGTATGGGTCAATCCCTTGAGCAATGGACACCAGATCCAGCCTCTGATTGGCGGTGAAATACCCGGCTGTCGACAGAATCGCCGCGTATGTGGTGTTTGCCGCGAGCGCGGCGCACGTCGTCGAATTGAAGACGGTGATGTAGGCCCCCCCGGCCGGCGGTGGCGGCGCGGTGGAGACGGCCGGGGGACTCGCGAATATGGCCTGCCCAACGGGCCCGTCCGCGGCGACGTCCCACTCGTAGACGTACCCGGCAAAGGTGACCTCTCCAAGGAAATTCGCCGAGAGGAATGTGAACGCAATGCTCGCGAGGCTGGCGCCGGTTGGAGGGGAGAGGAAGGTCTGTGCGAGGCTCTGCGGCAAGAGATTTGCGGTGGAGGATATGTACTGGGACAGGGCTGAGGAGGTAGTGCCCTGGGGCTCTGTGAAGTTGAGGCTCTCGGCTGCGTGGCCGGCAAAGGGGCAGCCGCCTGCGCGCATCACACTGTTCACAGACACCCTCAGCGCCGGCACAATCTTCTTCACATGCACCGCGTTTGAGACTGCTATAGCAATACTCATACAAGCCAAAATATACAGCATACCGGTCGAGCAAAACATGTTCAGATGCACCATTGAGAATCTGCTTTGCCAAAGTTTTCCAAAGGCCAGTGCAGCAAAACATTCTCAGATGCACCAAGCAGTGGCTGACAAGAACAAGAGCTAGTGTTTGCGAAACGCTCAAACGAAAGCTTCTAGAAAGCAGGTTGTCTGCAAGCTGATCTGGGCACTTTGGCATTCGGAAAATAGCACGCACAGTGCCTGAAGAGGAAGCTTGGCTTCCAAGCAACAATGTCTGGCAACCTTTTGTCAGACAAGCAGTGAGGACAGTGCATGCTTGGGCAGGTGTGGGCATCAAGCAGGCACATGCGCACACCTGTTGGGCCGGTGTCTCCCGTGGCTCCAGTGTCTCCGGTTGGACCTGTGACGCCGGTGTCCCCTGTACAGAACATGCACTTTTTATCATCATTTCATGCTTTTTTTGCCGATGCAAGGTGCGTCTACAGACAAGCTGCACGTTAAGGCTGCCAAAAATCCCATCCCTTGTTGGACTCGCCAGATCCAAGCAAGACTCAATCACCCGTGGTCACGGTGCTCAGTTTTCTTAGCGCCCCCGCCAGCCGGGCCCGATGGAATACAAGTACAGTGTTTAGGGGCGCGAAGGGGCCAGATGTGCTCATTCCAGGGAAAACAGCAACACTGAAGGCTGCAGCAGCTCTGCATCTGAGTGACTGGTTTAATGGAGACAGCTCCATCAATGAGGCGGCTGGTAGGCTATGCCGATGCAACACTTCCATACTGCGCTGCCTAATCGGCATGCAAGAGGCTAAGGAGGTGCAGGCATGCTTGCGCAGGTGCAAGCATGCTTGTGCAGGTGCAAGCATGCTTGTGCAGGTGCAAGCACATGCTCTAGTGTACGGACCTGTTGGGCCAGTGATGCCGGTGCCGCCTGTTGGACCAGTCTCCCCTGCAGTGCCACATACGGACAACAATTTCATAAAGACATTCACAAAACGTCACACCATCTTATCATGTCCTGCTGTGCTCTGCTTGCTTTGATTGCTTGATCACAGCTCTTGTGTGCTGTACTGTAGCAAAGGCTTCAACGAAGATGGTCTAATTATCATCAGAAAATCAAGTAAATACCTGTTGGGCCTTGCTCTCCAGGTCTTCCCACTATACCGGTGCCACCTGCAGGTAACAGCCAGATTAAGTAGAATTCAATTATAGTTGTCGAAAGCAGGCACTCATCAACATCATTGAAGAGAGCTGCAGTCTGCACAGTTGCAGCCTGCGTCTTTGGTGCCTTCCTACACGCAAGGGGTTTTGCATAAATCATTATGATGATGATGATGATTGTCACACGCATTTCCTGCCAAGAGGCAAGGTGCGTCCTGCACACAAGCTGCAGTTAAAGGCTGCACCCCTTGTCAGACTTGCCAGATCCAAGCATGACCCAATCAACCGTGGGCACAAACCGTTTGCAACCAGGTTAAGAAACTCACCTTTGAGGCCTTGCATTCCAGTGTCTCCCGTTGCTCCGGTGTATCCAGTGGGTCCAGTGAGGCTTAGTCCCATCAGCCCTGTGTTGCCGGTGGTGCCGGTTGGTCCAGAAGCACCGGCTAGCCCTGGAATTCCTGAAGCAATCCACCAATGATTGGGTCATCATTAGTTTCAGCAATTTCTGCTGCGTCTTTGGATGTTATTCTACTCGTTACTGACGAAAGAAGAGGAAGTCCACAGCCTGCTCCAAAGGTGGGGATGGCAGCAGCTTGGGGTCTCCTCCTTGCTGAGAGTCTCTGACGTAGATCTCACTAGATCTCACTACAGGTCCAGCATGGGGATAAGTGATCCTCCTGGATTGGAGTAGTAAGGGCTCTTCTTGAGAGCAGCCAATGTCTTGAATTGGTCACGGAGGCAAAACTTTCCCTCACCTGGAGTGCCTGGGATGCCTGGAGACCCAGTCGCCCCTTCGGCTTCCAGCTTTACCACCGCAGCCTGCAGCACAGAATTTGTCGCAGCTCATTTCTTTGCCCTGATCTTGAGAATAAGCAGACAGACTTGCCAGCCCAGATAGCAAGACCCTGACAGCACAGCAGAAGCTGTTCTAAGAACTGGTGAGTTCAGCAGCAAGTAGAGATCTGCAGACACACTTTTCAGCATGGTTAGCAGGGGCTGCTGCCTTAACAGCAGAAGCTGTTCTGTGCACTGGTGAAAGCAGCACAAGTCACACCTCTAGTGAATGGTTTGCCTAACTCGATTTGCTTGATCTGCTCAGGCAGACAGAGAGGCAGCTTTGGCGGCCTACCATGAGCTTTGCCATCTGGATGGTCAGTTGACTGATCTGCCTGGCGAGGGCTGAGTCATCTGTTGACCTCGCTTTGGTCTCATCCTTGAGGTCAGCCTTGGAGACCAGTGTGACATAGCTCAGCGCGTCAGAGACGTCAGAGAGCGTCTTGTTAATATTTTCTGTCGGATCTGTTGAACAAAACAAGAGATTTAGAGTCCTGCTGTGAGACTCGCTGAGCGAGGCGGCAAATCAGAACAAAATCTATTTCCGAAAGACCTTACCAGCAGAGTGGCAGCTGGCAATGCTGAGCATCGTCGAAAATAATAACGCGAATGACAGTGTTTGAAGCATAGAAGAGCCTCCAGTGCGCCTGCGTAAGAATGAAAGGTAAGACGTTGACTCACTAACATCCTGTTACCTTTTCGTTCGTTGCACTTCTGCCCGCTGTTGCTGTCATCTTGTCCTTGACACACGCACCCTCTGCTTTTTACTCTCTGCTTTACTGGTGGCTCACGAACCATCGCTGAGAGCCATGAGGTCAACGGATAGAACTGCAGACGCCTTGTGGTGCTCCGGCAGCCTGAGTCAGGCTGTCGTCCGCGCTTTTTCAGCACCTCGATCCAAGGACGCAAGCTACAGTGTCAAGTTTTCCAAAAATTGCCTTCTTACCTCAAACGAGGGCTCTTCGAGGGCGAGTACGCCGAGTATTCCAGCTGTCGCAGGCATAATCAAAAGTAGCTTATGTGCTTTCGCTTCTGACCGGGACATAAAGCAAAGTCCTTTTCTCCCAAGCGTTCCTCTTTGCATCCATGAGCTGCCAAGCTGACAGCAACATGAGCCTGTTTACCTCTTGACTGGGGGATTGAACGCAGAAGAAGACCTTCCCAGCAGCTGCATCCTTGGTCATGTGACTGCATTATGTTATCTTTACTGATACTGATGGCATGCAAGGAAAAGAATTTGTGCGAGGCCCTAAGGGCTCTCCTCAGCTCTTCCTAAAGGCTTGTCTTGCAAGTGATGACTATAAAGTGTGCCCTTTCGGGGGTCCAAGCCCCCAGATTCTGCAGGAGCTTCTAATTTGTGGGAGGAGAGGGACAACAATTGTTGTGGCCCAAGTGGTGACACCCATGAAATCCCCCATCATATCCGGTTGAATCCCAAACAAAAGCAAACACTCATATGCTGAGACTGCAATTCCTACAGAGCTGAAGAGGTGGGGCACGCTCATGTTAGGGTACATAGCAGCAGGCGACATACTGCTGTCAGCATGCAAGAACACCTTATGTGTTGATGTCAGCATCAAATTTCTTTAAAGCACCAGCAGACCTTGTGCTAGGATATCTTCGATGCGTTTACTGTCTGCACACTCCATCCAGGTCACATGCATGGTCAGATGACATCAATACAGACATTGGATCTTAAAGTCATAGGGCACCCAGTGCTACTGCCACTAGTTTGTTCCAGCTGCATGCGTGCCACAAATTCACACCATTTCCACATCGTTTTGTGATGCACACGCCCATACGGCTGCAACACCCTGATCTCGAGGTCAACGGGCGAAGCCTACTGCACTTTGGGTGTCTCCCGGTTTGCCCGCTATAGCTGAGACAGCACGTCCATTCTTGCTGCAATCCCTGCTAGCATGTCCCCTCACATGCCCTATGCAGCCCAATACCTCTTGCTCCTCAGCAGGGGTCCGAGCATAGCACTGCTGCGGTCATGGCAGCTGCCAGCATGTGCCATCACGTGACGCAGGCAGCCCTGTCCTACGCCCACCCTTGGTCTTTGCACCTCAACAGCGCCGTGCGGTAGTGGCAGCAGCAGCTGCCGGCATGTGCCGTCACATGCTGCGCGCGAGCCAGATCAGGCGCGTCAGACCTCCCCCTTCTGCGCATCGGGGTCCCTCTCGGACACAATTGTGTAGTCGCTGCGGCGCGGCGGCGTCGGGTTGGCGGCCACGGGCGGCCCCTTCTGCATCTTGATGTAGTTGTACCAGAAGAAACCCGCCAGACTCACCGCATAGCCCAGGCCCTGCAGTGCACAATGCGCATCAGCACACTCTACAAAAATATACATAAGACAGGACGTCAAAGATGAGCTCTGCGCAGCGCAGCGCGCATCAGTGGGAATTTACTGCAGATATGTGCACAACTTGGGAGGTGGAACACTTCAAAGACAAGCCCTGCTCGGTACAGCGCGCATCAGCAGTAGTGGGTGCAAGGGCCCTGGCCCGGTGAGATCTCACGGCCATGACTCAGGGTTCCGAAGGACGGGTTTGGTGACTCGCAGAGACAGGCATGGCATGGAAGATGCCGCTTGGAAGACAAGCCCTGCAGATCCCAGCGTGCACCACCAAAGTGTGCAGGAACATGCATGAGGTAAGGTTGAATGGTCAGGGAGTCTGGGAAATAGAGCCCTGGCAGCGCAGCATATGGAGCAAGCAGCGCAATGGCCCAGGGATCCAGCCGTGTGGTTTCTCCGAAGACAGTCCCACAGCGAGATCGTTGAGCCAATGCAGTGCTTGCCTCAAAGGCGGAGCTGCCAGAGCTACCCATGAACGCGCAACATCGGGATTTCACAAGGCACCCCGACCTCAAGACACACAGCCCTATAGCAGGCCGACAATTGTTGAACAATGCAGAGTAATGTGGAAGACAGTGTTGCTCACCTGTAGGGGTGTCACCAGCTCTGCCAGGAAGATGATGCCCATCCAGACCACCAGGGCATTCTTCGCCGTGCCCAGCACCTGGCAGCAGTACCCCCAAATACAGGTTAATCAAATCCTCCTCCCGATGCGGAGATGTACAGTGCAGCAACGACGGCTTTTAGATCCCAGATATTTGCAATACTGCAGGTCTCACGACGGTAGCATGCGCTGTCCAGACTGAGCTCGACAAAGGCATGTTACCGAGATGGTCGTGTGGTATTGCATGCCACCTGGCGCATTTTTCCATATATGGCCCTCAATAGTGCCACTAGGTCTGAAGTTTTAGGAAACACCGCACCTAGAATATGAGCACACCGGCTTGAAAGGATGACAGCACCTCTGACTGACAGAACTGTTCCTGACACTGTGCTGTAGAGCCCCCAACAAATCCACATATAGCATATTTTCTTTTCAGTTCTTCTCAATTTCTCAACAATAGAAGGATCTTCGCACCTTAGTAATTTAGATCTCCTAGAAAGGCTTGTGGCAGGGCCTTATGCTCTTGCACTCCTCGATCAAAAAGGTTCACTCGTCTGTGCCAAAAGAATTGCGAATATAAAATGGCACGCGCGAGCACCTTGAGGGTGAGTGAGGAGGCGAGCTGGATCACGATGTAGGCCAGGGAGTTGACTCCAAAGCCCATGGCGGCGGCTGAGAGGTACAGCAGCGGCTTGGCGGCCATGAGCCCCAGCGCGCCTTCCTCTGCCATGCGTGGCCACTCGACCAGTGCTATTCCCAGCAGCAGCCACAGCGAACACGCCGGCGCCAGGTACATCAGCCCCTCAACTGCGCAGCACCAAGCAGCCATAAGAGCACTGATTTTATGGAGTTTGTAGTGGCTAAATCAAAATTGGGGCGCCAGAAGAAGCTTGAACAGAAGAGCATGCGGGAGGCGCAGAAACGCTTCCAGCAACCTAGCCATGTGGTCCTTTGAATGGACTCAGCGGAAGCATCTGGCCGCACATCCACATGAAATGCATGCAGAGAGTGACAGTGAAGGTGAGATCAGCAAGGGAGCATTTTCAGGCTCAAGCATTGGCCTGCACTTCTGCATCAGCCATGACATAGATTTTGTATGCAACGAAAGGTGCTCGACATTATATCTGTTGGCAGCAAATGGACGAGTAGGACGAGGGCATAACAGACCAACTAAATACATGCACACTTCAGCAGCGTCAGAGTCAGAGAGCTCACTGGGGTGAAATTTGAGCCCCACAAGCAGCATCTGGGTCATGACGAGGCGGATGGCCTCAAAGGTCTCGGACGCAAACATGAAGGTGAGGCCGAGCCAGTTCATGTTGACCTCGCCATAGGACGCCATCGCCGTGCCCAGCGCTATCAGCAGAACAGCCACTATCAGGCGCTGGGAGGGGTCCTCCAGCCGCGCTACGAACAGCGCCAGCATGGTTATGATCGGCGTGAAGGCCTACGCGCACATGCAGTTGTGATCCTCTGTGACACAAATAGCTGTGAAAGCTTCTCGCATCGGTCCTCATGAATACGAGGCTGATCCAATCAGGCATCAAGATGGTGCTCTCCGTGACTGCAAATGAGGCTGCGGTCTTTCTATGTTTGTATTGACTGCAAAGTCTGGCGGTGTCAGTGAAGGCTGAGACGGGGCGCAGCAGTCAGCCGGGCATGCCAGGAGGACACTCACATCAAGAGCGCAGATACAGAAGGGATCCATGCATAAGGGGCCGCGCAATTATGGGAAGTGCATGCCTGGCAGCCAGCATGGTGATGATGGGCCAGGGCATGAGGAGACACAGCACTCTTGTGACACTCATGATAAGATGCACGCCTACTTTGACCATGGATATGGGTTCATTGTGGATCTCCCACCCTTTAACACTTCAGCAAAGCCAGTACAAGAGGTAGCACAAAACAAGGGGCCCCACCTTGAGCATTTGGATGAATGAGACGGTGAGGTAGAGGTACACGATGTTGCCGAAGTGCAGGGTCAGCGCCATGAAGAAACCGACCGGCAGGATCCGCGCAAAATAGAAGCGCCACGTCAGCACGCGGTTCACCTCCACCACCCTTATCACCTGCATGCAAACAGGTAAGCTTGAAGTTGAAGTTCAACTTCAACTTCAGTCTATGGAGGTAACTTGCCTCAATAGCAAGTTACTGTGTCTGGCTGTAGGTCCAGATCACCTACCTTCCAGAATTACTTCCAACAATTCTATAATTTTCATTCTGTCAATGTTGAAGACAGTCGCTTTGCTACTGATCTCAAGATCCATGCATAGGATCTGCAATACTATGGCGATCCAACAATGGCTGTAATCCATAGCCAATTCAGCCACAATGAGTGAGCTGTTTTCAGTTCAGCTCAAGTTCAAGCTGAGCTGAACCCTAAGTTCAGATTATGCCGGGCGACAGAAAGTGGTGGCATGACGGGCTCGCTGCTGCGCATGCATTGTGCAGGGCAGATGCAGCAGAGGGACAAAAGCCAGGATGCATGGTTGCAGATAATAAAGGATAGGACAATCTCGTAGGATGATGATCGATACAGTGGCCCCCCAACAAGGCTAGACATCCGTGCCTGGCATTGTTGCTCTGTGATCAGTGGGCAGCATGCATTTGCAGGGAAGAATGGCACAAGTTATGGGCATACTTTTCCCTTCTCCTTATAGCAACATGCCCATTAGAGAAGCATGGAGTTAAAAGTGGCGGCCCAGCAGCAGGTGAGACGGGGGCCTACCCTACAGGCAAACCAAGAGGCGACAGAGGAGAAGAGCATCCCGAGGCAGGAGAGTGCCATGGGGTAGTGGAAGCCGTCAGTTGACATCAGGTATTTGTTGACCATGATCAGCCCCGAGGACACACCCATCCACGCCACGCACGCCGCCACTGTCGCTGCCTGCAGCCATTAGTCATGCAAAAGTTTGTCATGCATGTATCATTGTGTTTGCTATTGCGATATACCACGCGTGGCCAAATGAGGAGTGCTCAAGAGGCCTTGATGCCAGCAGGTCACTTTCCAACCCCTTGCCTTCCCCGTCGCTTGCCACAATACAATTTTGAGCAAATCCCTTTGCTGTGAGGACGTCTTGCTGATACAGAATGCTCTTGACGCACAGTGTTATCTAAGATACACTCTTGAATTTCAAAGGGAAGCACACCCGCAGCATGGCGGGCGACAAAGCCTTGGCCATGCTCCTCTGGCCCCTGGGCGAAGCAAGCTTCTGCTCGCTCAGCAGCTGACTTTTCTCTGTCTCCCTGCAGTTGCACACTTGCTTTGAAGTCACTGCCCCGGCCTCCTTTCCCCAGTGTTTGATCACGTAGCAGTGGCCGTGTGCTTGGAAGCAAGCTCGCAGGAGAGTCCAATGCTCTGACTACGATTCCGGGCCATGCACTGTCATCTGTGATAAGCAAGCTTGCAAGCCTATTCTTGATTTGATCGAAATGTACAGGCCATGCAGAATATTGCTATGGACAGCAGGACAAGCCTCACCCGTCCTGGGGCTTGCTGGGGACTTTGGCAGCCTCAGCAGCAGACATGCGCTAGGTCAAGCCCAGCCCTGTCTGCCTATCAAGCACCTGGGCCTCAGCTTTGTCTGCCGTTGTGCTGAGCCCCACTGCTGCCTATTAAACCTGATCTCCCAGTCTTCTGGGCTGTCAGTTGGCTCAGATGGGCTGGTCTTCCTCTGCTATCCAAGCTGGCCTTGATTGGTGTGTGGGTGATACAAAGAAGACTGCAAGCTGCTTCTTGCCGTTCGGCTGGCTGAAATGAATGGCCAGGTAAGCCTTCCTGCTATTTAGTCTCGATGCTGGTGGACATGGCGCTGTGGTGAGCCCCCACCAGAACAAGGGCTGCTGTTCCAAACAACAATCGCGTCCTCAACACTGGCTGCTTCCTGCAGATGGAGATATGAGGGTTAACTCTCTGTCATTCCTCCTAAACCATCATGTCTGAATCGTGGAACATGCATGGGTGCAGTACAACACTTGCACAATCGCACCGGAAGGCTATGACGATCCCAGGGAATAGAGGAGCTGCGCATGCACACACAAATCTAAGATTCCTGATATATATTCTGCATCTGCAACGCGTTGCCTTGTGTTGGGTGTCACAGTGACAGTGGAAGGAATAAACAAGAAGCAAGCTCTAATGTGAATTCATGGCTGAATTGAAGCACGCCATTCCTCCATAACAATTCTTTTTCAATGGTATTGCACGAGCAAATTTATCTGATTTGGGTTCTTACCAAGCGCCAATGGCCACAGGTTCTTATAATTGGGTCCTCGCTTTCGCCTGGGGATATCTGCAGTATGCTCAGGTTCCTTGATATGATCAGTGGACATAATTCGGGGTTGCATGCATTATGATTCGGAAACTTCAGGTCGTAAAGGCATTTCTTCCTGCGCTTCAAGTTCGTCAGTGTCCGTACGGGGGCGTTCCTGCCCTTCGAGCCAGGACAATTGAAGAAGAACGCTTAGCTACAGCAAGATCTGACACTACAAGCGTCTTTTTATGTGTACACTAACCCGGTTCCTTTCATCCTGTCGCACGCACGAGCACGACCAAACAGAGGAATGCCGTGTGCGCTCGATCATCTTGTTTTATACAAGAGTGATGTTCTGATCTTGGGCCCGAGGGGATCACGAAAGTATGATAGTGAGACAGTCCAGGTTAGCATTATTGATGGCAATGACGACGTCAACAACCTGGTTCTTGTGCATCACAGCGACTTCTTCAGGCAGGAGTGCTGATGTGCCAAAAGTATTAGTTTCCTCAACAGCGACCAGCTTACTAAGTAAGTACATAGTATGGTGAGACTGTGGCCAGGCATCCGCATCAGGGGCCTTGAAAGGACGCTCAGGCACCGTCAGGCTTCAGAATCAGCCCATGGGAATACACGTGAGATGCGGGGCCACTAAAGGCATCCTACGAAGCAGGATTTACTGGCCATCACGGAGGCCAATGAGCAAACCAGGATCTCAAAGCACAGCATCATGTAGCAGCAAACCGCACCTGTCAATAAACGTTCCAGTTCCCTCTATGGACACCCTCAAATGCGAAGGTGTGGGTCTTGCTGGTGTCAAGGCTTTCACTGGCCAGCACATACCAGAGGTACTCTACCTCAGATTTGGACCACTTCAGATACGTCTTGCCTTCACATCCTACAGGTGGAATTTCCAGCACATTGCCATCAGCAACTCGTCATGGTGGGCCGCAGTCAGTGCTACTCTGCAAAGAACTTGCGCATGTCACCGACCAGCAGGCACCTGGCCAAGCGGTCCTTGAGATCCTTGATGTCGTTTTCTGGTATGGCGACCTTGAAAGGTATTGGAGTCTCGGTCATCCGTGCAAGTTAGGTCGAGGCGGAGGACAACCTAAGCGTCAGTCGGTCACGGCGTGTGGGGGCACTCTCCGCCCAGTATTCAGCGACAAGGCTTAGCGGAAGTCAAGAATCATCCTCATATGTTCTGAACGACACAAAGAGCACGACGAGACCTGCAGGAAAATATTTCCGTTTTGCTGAAGATATCCAAACCACGTGCAAAACGTGCCTTCACGGCTCAACAGCGTTTCGCGCGAAGCACGGCGCCATGCTGGCACATGCGGACATCAGCCATGAGGCGTTCCTGGCATCCCAGCTCTATCTTGATCCTCTTGCGCAAGTGCCACTTTGCAAATGGATATTTGCGGCAAGTAAAGTGCTAAATCTCCAAACAAAAACTCTTCAAAGCTCTGGTTGTTTGTGTGTAGATGCACATCATTTTTTGAGCTTCGTTACAAGTTTGCAGTCCCGTGATAGGAGCTGCACACCACTCATCGATTGTACTAGACAGTCTGCTGCCAAATGCATATTTGTTGAATATCTGGTTGCGTCATAAAAAGTCGTCTCGCCGCTGCTCATCACTGCGAAACTCTGCGATACAGAGACCACGATGACGCCAGCCACAACGGCGGTGCATATGCAGTGCGACCTGCATCTGCTACCAGCTTCTCGGCCTTTCCTTTCACAAAGATCGACCAGCAGACACACAGGTCATTGGGCACAGAAAGGGTCTACTGTGGTGGGACGCACAGCAGCATTCCTGGGCAGCTCAGCACCTTCAGGGGGCCATGCACAGCGATCTCTGGGTGGCAGGCAGTCTTTCGGAGCTGCCGAGTGGCCACAATGGTCGGCTGAGAGCAGGCTTTCAGCCGCTGTGAGCACCTCCGAGCCTGCAACTGCCAGAGTGAGCACTTTCCCATCTACATGCCCTCTTAAAGCCCTCGCATCTTTCAATCGCTGATCAGATGGTTCCAAGCCCTTCTGGCCATCTTTGAGATCAGGATTGTCCTATCTATACACAGCAGCGTGTTTCTGCGCCAAAGCAGACGACCATTCTGTCCGCGCATTGTGAACCTTGTGCGCGCAACATGCATGCAGGTGACCCAAGAGGCCGGCAAGGAGCAGGTGCTGCGGGAGCTTGCGCGCATCATCGACCCTGACTTCGGGCAGGACATAGTCTCCTGCGGGTTTGTGAAGAACCTGGCGGTTGATCCCGAGGCTGGGCAGGTGCAATTCGCCCTGGAGCTGACCACGCCTGCCTGCCCCATCAAGGACGAGTTTGAGCAGAAGGCTCGCCAGTATGTCGGCCAGCTGGACTGGGTGCAACAGGTGTGGAGCTTTGCTGACTGTAGCTGTACTTCTTGAACTCAATGCAAAAGCCTGCGGTGTCACTGTTTTTATATCAGGTGCTCGCTGATTACACAAGCGCAGAAGGGGGCTTGCAGGAACTTGTGAGCAGCTACATTAAAGGATCTGAAGGACACCTGATTTGCAGAGCCAACATGAACAGGGCCCATGGAAAGCATATAGCAATAGGTTAGCATTATCAGTCAAGCTTATGTGAGGCTTAAAGCCATTTGGATCGGTCGGAGATGCGTGTGGCAGAGGCCAGCATTGAGGGAAAGATCGTCCATCCGCAATGCTTGCAGTAAGCTTGCTGGCTCTCCAGCTTTCCAAACAAGGACTTGGTGTGTCCAGGTTGACGTAACCATGACAGCTCAGCCGCAGCGGCCACTCGCACCGGACGACGGCCGAGTGGGAGGCTTAAAGGATGTCACCCATGTCATCGCTGTGTCCAGCTGCAAGGGAGGTGCGCAGCAGCTTCCCACAGGCATTGCCTGGTTTCACTGTGGAGGAGTTCATCCCTTCAGATGCACTACGCAAAATTGCCCCCTTCAAACAGCTTGTGTTCTCTACCATCGCATCCTGTGAGGCTGTCATATGAATATCCTGTTTCTAAGACTAGACTGAGAGACTTCAGATAAGTCTCTCGGGTGCTGCTCATCAATTCACAGGAGGTTTCTTAAGCCCCTGACCCTGCTGTGCGAGCAGGGGTGGGGAAGTCGACGGTGGCGGTGAATCTGGCGTACACTCTCGCGCAGATGGGCGCCAAGGTGAGCACTACTCTTACTACACCCCACTCAAATACACAATGTTGGCTCTTAAGCGATCCAAAATCCTCTTCCACCAGATCACAGTAAGGATTGATGCGCTGGACCCTAAGGCACGAGCTTGACCTTTAGGCGGTGCAATCTGTTACACAACATTCAAAGCAGGTATGCTTGAAGACAGTGCTGGCGCAGGGCCCCTGTTATCCAGAACTCTGATATACGTATGGTTGAACCCTGACAAGGAATTTTGAAAATGTTGGTAATGGGAGCAGGTGGGCATATTTGACGCTGACGTGTACGGCCCAAGCCTGCCCACGATGGTCAGCCCGGAGGTCAGGGTATTGATTATGGACCCTGAGACTCGCACCATCAACCCCACCGAGTACGAGGGCGTCAAATTGATGTCCTTCGGCTTCGCTGGCCAGGGCAGTGCCATCATGCGTGGTCCCATGGTTTCAGGTGCGGCTGCTTCTTTCGCTGCATTGTGACCAGTGTCCTTTATTAGCCTCATCTGAGCTGCATGGCATGCTCCCTGTGTCACAGGTTATCAAGAGGCAATGAGATCCCATCAGAAGCTCAAGTCCACCTAAAACCGCTCCTCCGCTTTTTGACATGAAACCACCGTGCACGATGGCATTGCCTGCCTTGCAGTTCGTGTCTAGTTTCTGCGCCCTGTGTTTGGCACGGTTGCAAATTTTCGAATCAGAGGACTGCTGCATGTGATTTAAAAATTGTGCTTTGCAAGCAGCATGCAGCCACGATGGTGCTGCACCTCTGGTTGTCTTGGCATGCTCTGCAGAGTGACATTTTTTGGGGGCGCGCTTGCTATGGATGTCGGATTTGCAGAGATAGCTTTGGTAAAATAACGACGGTGTGGCGTGCTGCGCAGGTGTTATCCAGCAGCTACTAACGTCTGCGAACTGGGGCAAGCTGGACTACTTGGTCGTGGACTTCCCTCCCGGCACTGGAGACATCCAGCTTACCCTCTGTCAGGTGTGCTGACTCAGATAATTTGCCGTCCAAATTTGAGGCAGTGACACTGCACAATTGCTCAGCACAGAGGTTTTATTTTACCAGTATTGATTGCCTACTGCTGCTGAACCCAACCCTTGGGGGCATCGGAAGTGAGAAGAAATATATCAAAGTACACTCAACTGGCTTGACTTGAACTGACGTGACAGTGAGTTGAACTCAGCTGAGCTGAGTTGCCCTGAACCAAACTGAAGGCAACTAATTCAAATTATTGAAGCTGAGCTCAGCTGTGTTGAAATGAATTGCGCTGAGTTGAGCTGATTTAACCCTAGCTGAAAGGAAGTATCTTGAAATGAGCACGTCACTGAGCGCACTTATTTGGCGCATTCGCAGACGGTGCAATTTTCTGCGGCAGTGATAGTGACAACGCCCCAGAAGCTGGCCTTCGTGGACGTGGCAAAGGGCATCCGCATGTTTGCGCGAATGGCCGTCCCATGTGCGGCCGTAGCCGAAAACATGTCCTTCTTCGACGGCGACGACGGCACGCGCTACCACCCCTTTGGCACCGGCTCGGGGGACCGGATAAAGGCGGACTTTGGCATCCCGCACCTTGTTCGCTTCCCAATCCTCCCGGAGCTCTCCGCTGCCGGCGACGGTGCGTTATAGACCCTTACGGAATCACCCTTACCGGGTGAATGCAAGGTTGGGACGATTGGGGCAGATTCCAGCCTCATCGTGACCCTAAAATTCTTTTCCAATGTCCCCTGCCTTGTCCGATTCCCCATCCATCCAGAGCTCTCCGCCGCCGGCGACGGTGCGAGACGAACCCTCCTATACCCCCCCTCTCAAGGGACATACCCATTTGCCTGGTCCTGACCCTAACAGCTTTCATTTTAGTTCATCCCTCTTCTTCTGGAGCACACCTGAGACTTCTGCACGGTACCAGCAAGAAAGGCATGTTCTATGCGACTGCTCATATATAGCTAGCAGTGTTCGGCGCACATTACAGGCACTTCTGGCAAGAAATGTGCCATAATATGGTTGAAGAGAAGTTGCTGGTGCTGATCAATGGCAGCAATGGGGTTCAGACCACTGATGCGCAGCTGCGCATATGATAGAGGGCCTGATTGATTTGGGAGGCTGCACAGTTTGCCCGGGTGCAGATGCCCCTGCAGAGCTCCCCAGCGTGATCGTTGTCAATAAAGTGGTGCATTCGCTTTGTAAGCTGGACTGACAGACAAGGGAACGCCCCTGCGCAGGTGGGCGGCCGTTGGTGGTGTCAGATCCTGCGTCAGTGCCCGCGGAGTCGTTCATGGAGTTGGGCGCCATTGTGGTGCGAGAGGTCGCCAAGTTGCAGCGCGCCCAACGCAACGCCGTCAGGTGACAGCCTGCAGATTGCGACCGCAAAGAAATCTTTGTTTTGCCCCTCAAACAAGCTCTCAATCTTGGTCAGTTGGTGTCAATCGGCGAGCAATTGCCATCAGTTTAGTGCTTGGCGTCTTGCCAGGTGTTGATGGTGCAACAGTAGCGCTGACAGTATTAACCACATGGCCCACATCACAGCACCACGGGAGCAGCTTGGCATATGTTGCTGCGCTAATCAGCCTGCCGGCCTCATGGACTGACTTCTCACCTAAAACCAAAGAGGTTTGCTAGGCAACTGAAAGTCTTGAGGCTGTCGCTCCGAGGCTGTGGGGAAGTTGCAACCAGCCTTGCATGTGTGCATCGTCAGGCAAAGCATATTGGCATTCTACCTCCTGTCTTGCGTGAAGTCCCGAATGTGAAATTGACCTGCCCTGTTCCTACTACGTGCAGGTACGACGAGGACCTGAGGGCGTTTGTGGTGAGCCTGCCGGACAGCGGCCGCCCAGAGTTCTACCTCCACCCGGCAGTGGTCAGGCGCAACGACACGAGCGCGAAGAGCATCAATGAGTGGACGGGGGAGAAGATTCTGAACGATGCTGATGTGGCGGATGACGTGGCGCCGGCTTCCGTGCAGCCGCTGGGCAACTACGCCGTCCAGATCTCCTGGCAGGACGGCCTCAACCAGGTACTAACCGATTACTCATCCTGCCTGATTGACACACCACAGAATATGTATTTTTCCTGCACGACTTTGGACTCTCTCTCTCTCTCTGGGGCATTTAGGTCTCACTAATCCACGCTTTTCCTGCCAAAGGCAAGGTGAGTCTGCAGAAAAGCTGCAGTGAAGGCTGGTAGAGGCAGGTAAGGGCTATGATGGACTCGGACATTTCTGGCAAGGATGCAGGAATACTGGCAGGATGACAGATTTGTGGATAAAAAGGCTGGGGAGGAGTTCCAGTGTATTAGAACACCTGCTGCTGTCCTCTGCTGGGGAAAGCCTCTTGCAGCTTCTTGAATAGTAGCATTGGACTGGCGGATGCTTGCAAGTGGGTGACGCTGCTTGTGATGGGTTCCAGGTGGCACCATTTGAGCTGCTGGCTGGACTGCCTGAGATGGATGCAAGCTTGGCTGTGGCGGCATCACACCTATGAGGCTGCAAGTATGGAGTGCATAGCTCGGATAGGCGCTTGAACTGATAACTGGCACTGATTGTGTGTCCACAAAATGGTTGAGCACTTGATGATTATTTGGTAGATCTGAAAGGGAAGGATATTTCTTCCCACCACACTTCAAAATTTCTGGGAAATAGAGCTGTCTATCTGCGAAGAAATCTTGGAATTACAACTATCTCTGACTTTTTCCTTATACCAGAGCTTTGCTTGTTTCATAGCGGTGCTTCAAAGACATTCGAATTCTTGGAGCAAGCAACCACCCTCAGAAACTTTGATCGATATCTCGTGAAGTCTCTCATCATTGTGTCATACAGTACCAAAAGATTAAGATGAAAGGCTCAGAACCTCGAGTAAAAAAAAAATCAAATGTACATATAAAATCTGAACACACGCAACAACAACAACCTTGACCATACATATACAGTAAAAAAACTCGATAGCATTTAAGCCACCCTGCTGTTGCATCTTCTTACTGTAATGCAGCTGCTTGAGGCAGCTGTAAGCCCTCTGCCAGTCATTGTTGAATCAGGACCTGCTCACCGAGACATATTATTTGAAAATGAATTATCACAACCAACTGGGCCTGGTCTGGCAAAGCAGCCACCAGTACGTGATACAATCTGAAGAAGTGGAATGCATGTTACTTGGGCTGCCTATGAAAAGATAGCCCAATGACAGCTTAAAAAGGCCTTCTCATCCTTAAACACATTACACAAACTCTTGAAAACATCGCCCCGTTCAGCAGCATTTACAGCTGTGGCGTTCCGGGACCCCCCAGACTGAGGGGATCATGCTCTTCTTGTCGGCCTGCTGAGGTGGAATGCACACAAATTTGGAGCTGATCTTGGGGTGCGCTGGCATGCTCCAGTCAATCTCTCTGACTGCATACGCCACTACCTGCATCACAGCATGGGTTGTCAGCCTGAAAGTGGCAGGAGTGTGTCTGACACACGGGTTGAATCGTGGCTCCTATTTTGAAAGCTTAAAAGGAGTGCTGGTCCAAAAATGTCGTGGGGAATTGAATGAAGCGAGGAAATGAATGATAAGTCCTTGGGGGCCCAACTCAATTAAGGGGCCCGACACTGGCCACAAGGCTTGATGACCACTGTATTCTACTGCCAAGTCTTTAGAGGCTTTGCAAGAGCAAGACAGCATGCCTGTGTCTTGTTGTCTCTTAGGTTGCGGTGGGCTGCAGATGCATGCTGCACGCTCCAGCCGGCATGCGCGTCAATGGGCACCCCATGACCGTTCAGCTTCAGCTTCCCAGCTGCCTGAAGCGTGGCCCGGCCCCCGGTAAACATGCACCCGCCTGTCGCTGTGATTATTCCCGCCACAATTCCCATGCGCGCGTTAGTCATTGCATGGGGCCCATCTCCCTGCAATTGCAACAGATAACCGTGTCAGGTCAATGACTTTGGTGCTTGTGCCTTTCAATTTAAGCTACCATGAGCTGCATTTAAAATTGAAAGCAGCGTGCTAGCTGCAGCTATAGGGCTGCAATGCAAGTGTCTACAGAGCCCCTCTTAGCTTTGTGCAAGGCTGAAGTAACAGCGATCAGAGCCCAAAACTCTCCAGACCCATGCCTGCCCACCTTGAAAATCTACCACATGACTATTCCAAATTCAAAAGCTTTGAATAGCCGCTAGCATGGGGTAATTACCTGCCAGTAGGGACAGTGCTCCTTGAGCAGTTTGCACAGGTCTTCCGAGTAGTGTTCAAGGGGTGTGCTCGGACTCCAATCCAGCGTCTGCCAGTCGAGGCTTTTCAGCACAAAGCCCTGTGCTTCCTGGCTTGCCGCTTTGGCATCCAGGGACAAATCAGGCGCCGATGCACCCGCTGTGATCTGTGCAGGACAGAACACAGATCTTTCAGGATGCTTTTTGACAAGCAGCTGTCCAGATGCGCTTTTAAAATTGTGCAGCAGTATAGACGCACCTCATAACTGTATTCTCTCCAGTAGCTGAGGTCCTCCAGTGAGGTGACAGTCCTGCCAATCTTGCCCAGCTTCAAATCGCCACTTTTGTCCAGCATCTGTGGGGGAGTGGCCAAAAATTCCCAGTCTGATGAATCACCGGACTGAATCACCAGCTGACCCAAGCGGCAGGCCCTGGCACTCAGATTGTCCCAGTAGTGCATGTCTTTCTTGCCGCCCGGATAAGGTGCGCTAACTGGCCTGACCTCTTTGAACTGCACCACCCACACAAGCCGGTTTATCATTACATGCTTTTCCTGCCAAAAGGCAAGGTACGTCCTGCAGACAAGCTGCACTTGGAGGCTGCCACGGTCCTATGCCTTGTTGGACTCGCCAGATACAAGCAAGCACTCTTAAGACCCAGTCATCCGTGGGCATGGTGCTCAAAATAGTTGCCCCTCGCCGCCGGGGCCAAGCTGAATGAGTGAGCACAAATCTGCTGCAAGCTTGCATCGAGCAATTCCATGCGGCAAGACTGGAGCAAGACGCATGCAAGCCAGGTAAATGAACCGGCATTTGCAGCACCTTGCTTGAAGCCTGTATTGAGCCAACATGTTGCAGCAAGCCTGGTGCACGCTGCAGACGAGCCAGAGAAATGGATTGATTTGCAGGAAGGAAGGCCACCGGAAGATGTTGTGATATCTTCAGCGAAATCAGTTTGGGGTGCTCAGGAATATGCACCTTGTCTCCTTCACCCAAAGGGAGGACGTCCCAATGCATGTAGGGGAGATGCCTCTCTTGAGGGGCAGTCCTCGTTGTGATGCAGTCCTGCCAGGCACGACCGAAGCCCAAGACCCCTTCTGTTTCGCTCTTCGCCATTAGTTCCCCCTTAAGACAGCAGGCGCTCCCTTTGAGACGGATGCTGAGGATGGGGCTGCCTGACAGGAGGTGTGGAACCCACAGCTGATCTCTGGTGGCCAGGAGGCAATCAGCCTGCTTCACCTGGTTAATACTCCTGCAGCATGTGTACGAGGATTTGTACGGGGCGCTCTAATTGCTAGTACCACGGGAACATCTAACGATGGCATCGGCAGAGAGTGTCAGCTAGGAATGGTGAGAAGGTACACATTTTAAAACTCGTAGATGCCTGAATGCTTACCTGTTGCTGCCAAAGGACTGACTGGTCGCAGATAGATAGGTCTTGTAAGTGCAAGATTTGAGGGCGATGCAGTCTTGTCCCTCAAAGAAGGCGTGCTGCACTTCCCAGACTGTGCGTTCTCTGCTTTCATCGTCAACCTTCTCGTGCACCTGAAAGAAAAATACTGTAAAATGCAAAGTCGGGTTGCAGTGGGTAAGAGCTTCAGGCGCAACTGCCAAACCATCGCGAGTGTACGGAAATCTATTCAACTGGGTCCCACCTGCTGGACTGAAAGGTCTTCACCGGCGTATAGATATCCATCTCGGGCCTTACTGTACAGCCTTATCCTCCGGCCATCTTCGATTAGGTCCTTGAACTTTCTCCGTCCGTCCTCACACCCATGAAGTTTCCACATCCTTCCCCGTACGTGACCACAGAAAATTGTTATGGCAGTTTGAGAAGACCGTTCACACTTGAAATAACTACAAGTAAATCTAGAGTTATCGTTCAACGGTAATGCGCAAAGGCCCCGTTGATTGGGAAGCTGACGCTCCTGCCGTCTATCTAGTCGATGCCGTCGAGTAACCCTCCCGTCACCTCCGTAACCTCCCGTAGAAGGGACTACGGGAGTTCCCGGAAGAGGTGCAAACACCGTACATCGGACCTCCGTGCTCAAAGTTTTGCAAGCCCAGTTTGTAACAACACGGCACGACATTGCATTCATTTCCTGAGGTATACCGCTGGTATTCGCACTTGTTGCATCGTACGGCACCACCGAAACAGCATGTAAATTATACACCCCCAGTATTTCCAGAGGCCTGCCGGCCAAAAGCGCCAGAGGACGGCTTACACGTATCAGTCTTCTGTTCTAGATATTGAGAATGAGTTTCAGCCGCCAGACACCCAGCCAACCGTAGCAGCGCGTGAGGAAGAGTTGGACAGATCAGACGACGATCACGGCCAGTACTTCAAGGATACCAGCTATCAGCCCCTGACCGCATGTCTCAGCTCAATATTCAGCAACAGAGAGGATTGCGTTCTACTCAGCAAAAGCCAGGACAGTAGGGAGGCTCGTAACTCCCCAATATGACCTGGAGACCAGTTCCTTGGAAGCCCTGCAACATGGCTTCCTCGCACTGCGCTTCGTGGGGCTGAATATTACCTGGTCAGCTCTCGCAGGAACCCATCCGGCCCAGACCCAGCAGGTAATGGCAGCCTCTATGAACTGCAGACTCTGCCAATGCCCGGCAGCAGTGCTCTTTGGGGGCCAGAAAACACTCTGCACATGTGCAGAGGCCCTCCTTCAAGCAATTGGCGGCCCAGAAGCACTGCAGAAGAAGCTCTAAGAGGCTCAAGTCCCAGCCCTAGCAGCTGACAAGCTTGAAGTGGTGCACGACAGCAGAGGACACAGGTTTCATGTCGTGCGGGCTGGAGATACTTTTGAAGATTGGGGGTTGGTGAAGGACCAGAACTGTCAGACATGTCTCTCCCACCGCACAAGTTGCCGGCACATACTGAGGGATTTTGGAGCAGAGCTCCGTGAGGGGATCCTGCTGTGTGGCTCTCGACTAAGGCTTAAGAGCGCAAGCTGAACAAGGTGATCTTATAAATGCCTCTGCTCAATCCTTACTATGTGCAAGGAGGCCTTAGTTATGTTTTTACCATGTCCCCCTTGATAAACCTTTTTCTTAGAAGCCATTGTTGACTGTCGTTGCAGACTTTAGACTGTGAGACTGGGCGCTTCAGGTTCACTTGCCTCTCTCGACTGCAGATTCTTGAGGAACCCGAGGACGATGAAATTAGTCTCAGCATTATCACAGGAGGGTTCTCGAAATGTCCTAGATGATTTTAGGGTTACATTTGGTACTTGTGAGGCTGCATGCATGCAAATTACATACATGCATGCGTGCACTCAAGTAGATTGCCGTCGGTACAGCGGAAAGCAGATCACGGGTGCATGCCAGCCATACAATTGAATTGGCACATAGAAACCATTGATAGCCGGCCCCCACTGGCTGAATATAGAGGAGGTGTTGCCCGCCTTCCAACTTCAGGCGAAGATGCAGGTGTGATTCTATTTAATACATTCCCTCCCTTTATCTTAGATTGGAAAGGTGCCCGTGAAGGCGCTAGTGAAGCTGTGCGAAGCTGCAAGGGAGATTGAGGGCATGGCCATGTCTTTACATTACAATGCCAAGCCCCTTTGGCACATGTAATACAGGAAGGGGAAGCTTAAAAGAGGGAAAGCATCCTCGGGATCTGCTTGCCATGCATAAAAACCGTATCATTCAAGGTGCCAATCACAAAGGTGCGCTGGCTGCAGACACAGGAGGCAGCTCATTCTGATGGAGTCGCTGCGAAAGCTATCAGGTTGAAACTGATGCTGCTGTTGCCGTCCATGAACTTCTTTGCCACCCTTGCCGCATCCTGCATTGGGAGACACATATTGTCCAAGTCAGTCAGAGAATGCATGAGGCTCACACTGCATGCGCACATACATGCATGCATGCATTGAGCACTACAACTGTCGGCAGGCTCAGCAGTCAATGCAGGTCTGAGGGGACGAAATGTGCAGGGCAATGCCCATACACATTGTTGTGTAGAACAGCCAGCAGGCTTATACAAGTTACCTTCAGCAGGGCATCCGAAGATGTGGGGCCGTGGTCGATTGGGAAAGACTTCCGGCCGTCCAGCTCTAAGAGCCTGCATGCACCCATCGCCATCTCAGTACTTTGAAATGATTTCTGCCGCAAGCATAGCTACCGTACTAAGACACAGCTTTGACCAACATGATAACAATGTAATTCAACTGCATGCTAAGGCACTAAGACACCTTGCATGCACAGTAGAGCGCAGGCTGTGGGAAGACAGGTCTCACCTGCCACTACTTTCTACCAGGGCCACAAAGTGCAGGTCTACAACTTCATCCAGTGACGGAGGGGCTGTGTCTCCCTCCTGCGCTGCTGCCTGTGCACCCCAGGCCAGATATTTCATCCCCACAGGGACAAGCAGTGCCCCTTTACATCTTTTACAGAAATATCATCCTCAAAATCAAGATTAATCGCCACCAGACACGCTGCACAACCGTCCTGAGAAAAGAATCAGGCCCACGGGACATACCAGTGCTTGGTAACTGATACACTAAAGGGCTGGAGAATATTGTGTCCAGTCCAAAAGTGGCCAGATTCCCCAGCAACGTGTGCAGATCACTGACTGCAGCGTAGCTTAGCAACTAGGAGTGTTGGCGTTGCAGAAGAGGGCAGGTTAGTCATTCCAGAGGACGGGTTTGTGACTCGCCTGGTGTGCCTCGTCCAGATCAGGCGCGCCTGGGGGCGGCTCTTCTAGATACTTGCCCCGCTGCTCGGCCGTCATTTCTGCTGTCGCTGCCAGAAATCGCTCCAGGAAAGAGCCATCCGCTGCAGGTCAGGACATCACTTGCAAATCTTTTACTTGCCTTAAAATCTAGTAGGACCTGATGAAGCACTTCTGCCCCACTGCACGCTTATCAACTGCAAGGTTGCACAGCATGGTATTTCACTGGCAGGGAGAGTGTGAACATGGCAACAACGAAGGATTACAATGGCGCATACAAATGTGAAGCAGGGGACCTTACTGATGGAGACTTTGTCTTGGGTATTGGCAATGGCATGCAGCGCCCCAATTGTGCCGCAGGCATTGCCAATTGTCTGCTTCATGAAGTACGCGCCCTCAGGCACTGCATACCCCTCTTTCTTCAGCCTCGCATCCTCTGCAAGCCAGGCACAGAAACTCACATGGTGCTCGAACCAGCACAAAAATAAAGGCCTGAGAAAATTTGCATCAATGATGGCATCAAATTAGCAGTGTCGTAAGATTCGTGTAATTGTAGACGAGTGGCTAAGGCGCACCAGCTTCCTTGGCTGCTTCTGACTCCTTGGTGATGGGAAATAGCAGCAGTAGGGCGAGAACGGGTTGAGGCACCATAGCCAACAGCTCCTGGGAGGGTAACAATACTTTGTGATATGTAATGGTACACTCTTGCTGCACAAAAGCTTCACCCTGCACATGTGGAGAAAAGCAGGACTGGTGTGAAGATGTGCAAGAATGGCAGCACCTCGTCAAGCCCATAGACATCGTGGAAGGAATGCTTGGAGACGTCAAGACCCAGGTTATTTGTGAAATCATTCAAGACGTCAGGATTGGACTCCAGAGGCAACCACTTCTTCCCCATGATGTGGTGATCTGCGAAATCCCTGCAGATCAACGTGGACACAGAATGTCATATTTAATGACAAGTGTGGTCAAAAAAATCCTATATGCAATACTGCAACCACCTCACTTCAGGTACTCTGGTGGAGAGACGAGACATCATCTGTCGTTCGGCAAAGTGCTCTGACAGAGAAGCGGGATAGGATGCTCTGCAGAAGTCTTCAATTTTTCTGCACAACTAGATTGACAGGATAGACAACACCTGAGCACGAAAGTGACGTAAGGATGGGTGGGATCGATCAGCACCTTCCGGTCTTGCAAGCTCGTGTCTACACGATAAGACCCGTAGAATGCCTTTTCACCACACCCTGTTCAGAAACTGTTTTTGGAGTGGAGATTGAGGGTGGAGTTCAAGGAGTTGGTAAGGTCGCACCTGCTAGCAGCACGCCTCACGTGGTGTTCACATGAGCTTCTTGTTATTTTTTTAGATCAGACGTCTTCCAAATAGTGTCAAGATATTTAATTGGAAGATGTGTGAGCACTGCGAAATGTTTTGTCCTATTGCTGTCGAGCTCTAGCAAATGCCGTGTTTTCTCATTGTCATGGGTCAGCCAGCATGGTTGTATGGGACTCTGAGCTAGATATGGTGAGCCTTCGCTTTCGACATGATAATGAGATTGATTAGATTGGATGGCGGCGTGACGAGGGCACGTCTATTGCGAGCTGGAAATCTGCAGATCAAGCAGCAGATCGCACGGGTACGAGGTCCCAGCTTTCCTTCGTCATTTGTGCAGTGTGTATGCCAAGCAGCAATTATGTGCCTTAAGAGTCCGGTGCCTAGAAGTGAGCATGATCCATCCTTCAATGCACCGCAGCGTCATAGGCACTTCAGCACTGTCTGCCAGGCTGCTCCATCAGTCATCATCACTGGCGGAGGTGCAGCCGGGCTGACAGCAGCATACTTTGCAGCCCTGCAAGGAGCAGAGGTGAGGACATCACAGGGGAAGAGCCACCTGAGCACCATCATCGGCTAGCTCAGAGCACTTTGGAATGCTTCTGTCCTGCTGCTCCTAAGGCAACCATTGCAAAGTTTTCTCAGAGTCTTGACACCACACTTTTCTGCTTGAGTGGACAATGCAAAGCTCCGGTCCCTTGATGCCAGCTGTTGGCTGCTGTGCAAGGTCACAGTGCTTGAGCGAACCCGGGAGGCTGGCAAGAAGATCCTCATCTCTGGCGGAGCCCGATGGTGAGCAAGCCCCTTTCATGCTTGCCATTGCAGCACTGCATCACTCTTCCTCCCTTTTACTTGGCATGCTCCTGTCTTACATCTTCAGCACCTCGCATGCTTGATCTCATCTCAGATCTCCCTGATAAAACTATCCACGATAAGTCTACTGCCCTGCCTCGGGGCAAATTAAGTTTCAGCATTCCCTTGTTGACCCCCATGGCGCCTGCTGTGCAGCAATGTGCTGCCCATGGAGGTGGACGTGCAGAGGGACTTTGTCACGGAGTCCAGCCCCTCAGCCCTGCGCGCCATCTTCGCCTCCTGGTCCCTGGAAGACTGCAAGCATTGGTGCTTTTCTCATATTGGTCACCTGGAAGGTTCCATCAGCCGCTGAATGCCATCTTTTTGCCAGGTTAATGCCCCTGCAGAGGCTTGATGTCCATTTCCCATTTCTTCCCTCGTGCACACATAGGCAAGTGCGGGTCCTCTTTCTATAACAGGCTAGTACTTGTCACAAAGCAAAGCATGCCAGCAGAGCAAAAGAGCTGAGCTGCATCTGAAATTTGTGAATCAGGCTGGAGGATGACATAGGGCTGGCGCTGGCGACAGAGCAGGAGAACATGAAATACTTTCCGGCCTCAAACTCTTCGAGGGAGGTCCGGGACCGGCTGGTTGCGGCCTGCACCAGCCGAGGAGTGCGCATCCTGTGCAAGGCCAGCGTGGAAGGCCTAAGCAGGCAACCTGGTAAACAACGTTTGTAGCAATCCTGAATGCAGTATCATCTGTCCAGTCGCCAGGACCCAGGGCCATCATGTATGCCACGGTTGCCAGCGTGGAATAGACAATGAATTTCATATGGGCTGCACTCTCGGTGCACAGCCTACCACCCTTTGCATTGCTAAGTTTTCCTCTCGCAAGGCTCAAAATTTGCTATAAAACGAAAGGCAGTCGTTGTGGGGGGATTGCATGGCACAGCTGTTGTCATTGTGTTACTGTGTTCTCCTGCAATGAATGCTCCTGTGACTGGTATTGATGCAATCTGATTTCTCGAAGTTTGCGATGGGAATATTCTGCGCAGGAGTGCTTAGATGTGTGGGCTGATGGCGCAGGTGGCGGCTGGCGCTGCTCGCTTGCGGACGGCTCACACCACGACGCCGACAGCATCGTAAGGTTCACCGCACTCTGCCACTGCACATTCTGTTAATGACACCTCAACAATGTCAGTTTATCTGTTTGGACCAAAGTCTCAATAACATGGTCTCTGCTGAATGCTGCAAAGCTCTTGGCCTCCATGAGGCAGGGCAATCTTGCTTGCAGTAAAGGGATGGCATGGATTGCTCTTAGCAGATCCTTCTTGACCTACTTACGGGCAGTTCCACGTCGCCCCTCTGTTGCATGCAATTTGGCACACATATTCAGAATTGTATACGCTGAAGAGTGAACCTGAGACACCCAGTGCCGCTGCCTCTTAGGACAGTGAACATCGTCAAGAAAAAGGAAACTTTCCACAGTTGCATGCTTGTTCATATAGAGCGGATCCTTGCAGGTGGTGGCGACGGGCGGGCTGAGCTTTCCAAAGATGGGCACAGACGGCACAGGGCACCGCATAATCGGGGCGCTTGGCCACACACTGAAGCCTGTCTACCCAGCGTTGACTCCGCTCAAGGGGCGCCATCCCGCCGGCAGCCAGCTGGCAGGTGCCTGCACATGACACACCACAACTGACTCACCCCCACCGTTTGCATGCCCTTTTGTTCTTTTCCATGCAAGTGCACAGCGTGCAGCCCTAAGATTAGAGGCTCATGGAGGCAATCTTGTCTCTAGAACTAATGGCGGGCACACCAGCTCCACATCTCTTGTAATGTCAGATGTTTCTGGGTCCTTGACAGTAGAATCACAAACACCGTCATCTTCACTGTTTCTATATTTCTGCGTTGAAAAAGAGAGCTGCAGATATATTTATGACTTACTGTAATGCAGGCCTGTCGCTGTACGATGTGGATCTGCAGTGCTCGGCGGCCGCCAAGGGGAAGAAGAAGGGGCAGCGAGCGCAGCGCAGCGCATTCCTGTTCACGCACCGCGGCTACAGCGGACCCAGCGTCCTCGACCTCTCACACTCCGTCACCCGGGCGCTGGAACGCGGCACGCCACTGCCAAGTGAGGCATTTTACACGCTTAGCTCGTTTGTGGATCATGCTTGTGTCAAGTCGTTGACCTTTTTGAGCTGGGTCCTACACATTGCAACGAGCTGTTGTTGCTGGCAAATTGCTGTGCCAGAATTTGCACAATAGTACTGTCTCGCATGCCCTTTTTTGTCGGTCTTGCATGCCCTATATAAACGAACAAGAGCGGCATCTGTCATCGCAGCGTCAAATGGTCCTCAGGACATTAAGGCCAAACCATGTAACGATAAGTTGGTTTGATCCCTCTGTGATAGGGGTTGACGGTTTAATGCTCCCCCAATATTTTTTCTTTGGTGGAGGCTTTTTTCTGTGGTGCCTTATGAAGGGCATGCAAGTGAATTTACTCAGTACTGCTCGTTCAAGTCATCAGAAAGGACTGTGCAAAATGTAATGTCATAGCCGGCCCAAGCAGCCTTTTTGCACTTATGCCAATTTTGACTTTTGTGCATGTCAACAAGCGCATTTGGCGTTGCAAGGGATCCCTCCGGAGGTCTCCTGCAATCCCAGTCTTGGCCCATTACAAAGTGCAAGCTGGTTTCATCTCTTATCCAAGATTAGGCGTATTACTCATATCTGACAACGCAGCTGCATGTGCCGCAGGGCTGAGCGCGAATTGGCTGGGCGACAGCCGCGCTGACTGGGACGCCCGCCTGGCGGCCGGGCCGGGCTCCTCCAGCGTTCCCTCCCTCCTGCGCAAACATGGCGTGCCGCAGCGGCTCGCCGAGGCTTTATGCGCCGAGGCCGGCGTCTCGGACCGTCGAGTCGCAGAGCTGCGCAAAACAGAGCGCGCTGCTCTGCTGGAGAGTTTGACCGAGTACCCGCTGGACTATGACGGCCATGAGGGGTATGCCAAGGTGAGCGGGTGGGGCTGCAGAGATCTTCTTAGACAACCACAAATATCTTTAGAGAGCCCATTGCAGGGCCATGTTTTATCTTGTCAAGGTACAGAAAAGTGTACAGTGACATGCAGCTGTGCGACACATGGGTTCAAGGATTGCTTGGCGGGGCAGGCTGAACGTTCTTGGCGGGATCTTCTCAAGAATTGCACCTGGGTCTGCATGTGCATGTGGATGTGCGAATGTTGACAGTCTTCCTGCCGAGGGCGTTGGTGACTTAACTATCCTGCTGTTCAGTGTCGTGGCTGAGCTTGTGCAGAAATCTAAGAAGCCGCCGGCACTAAGCTTGAGCATTCACGTCAGTACGTGTAACAGGCAAACTCGTAGAATTACACCCCATGGCTGCATCTCTATCATGGACCTGGTCTTGAGCATGGTGATGTGGGGGCTTGCAGGCAGAAGTTACAGGAGGGGGCGTCCCCTTGTCAGAGGTGGACTGCAGCACGATGGAGAGCCGCGTGCTGCCGGGGGTGCATCTCTGCGGAGAGATCCTGGACGTCTTTGGGCGCATTGGGGGCTTCAATTTCTACTGGGCCTGGCTGACTGGACGCCTGGCTGGCATGCATGCCGTGCGCAGCGTGGACCAATAACGCTGCATGCATGCATGCATGCGCATGTACGGTATTTTTAGCTTTCGTTGAGACATTCTCGTGCGCTTTTCAGTCTGCCTGAATCCAGGGGCGCTGTAGGATCTGTGTACAGCTAGTGGGAGATTCAATTGAACCTGCAGCAGTTCTGAAGCTTGCAATTGCCATATGCTGTCTATGCGTATGCAGCACAAGGTTTGAATCCCCTGGTGTTGGATTTCTAGTGGTGGTATTGGGAGCCAGCGCCATGCCAATGAGAAGATGCTTTGATTTGGCGGGATATTAGTCACAGATGCACACAATTGTATTCAAACGTGGCTGTCTCCAGTCGCAGTCGCAGAGCATGCGTATGAGATATCTGGATTGCAAGCACAAGATGCCAAGGCCGACTTCACGAGGCCTGAGACGAGTCTAAGATGTTAACCAGCAAATAGCGACACCCCTTTGTCAAGTGTGGGCCCGATGCAGCCCGATACTGTCGGACACAGCCGTGAAGCAGCAGCTGTGGTCTCTGCTCTCTTTTTTCTCTTTGCCATTCTTAGCGTGACTAATATCCTGCTGTCAAAATTTAAGCTATTCGCCATCCTCGCCTTCGGTTCCGTACGTAAGTCGCCTGCCTCCTCTGCCGTGTGGTGTTCGATTCCTGATTACAACATCTTCAGAGATACTTACAGGACTGTGCTTCCTGGATACTAAGAAACGGATCAGGCTATTTGATTTGTGTCTAAGCTGAATGTTCATTTCTTTGCAGTGCGAGGAATTGCCTACGCATGTTCGGCTGCCTACCTAGTGCACCCAAGGCGTGAGCTCTACATCATCTTCCAGACTCTGGAAAGTGTGGGCTATGGCGCCAGCATAGTTGTACTGTTTCTTGCCCTGGCCATGTGGTGAGCCCTACCCAAATTATTGAGGCATCGAGCGCTTCAAGTTTTTTTTGTGCTTGCCCCATCTGCAGCATGTGTTCATTCCTTGCTGAATGCTCGTGACCCCACCCGCTCTCCATTTGATTCATTTGCATGCACAGGCTTAAGTGCTGCTCATGCTGATGCAGGCTGAAGGTTCAAAAAGAGCAACGACCACCACACCCGAGGGTTATAGCATGGCTTTGCCACATCCTTCCAGCACTCACTGGGGTATTAGCCCTCGTCGTAGCACCCATAGCCTTCACCAGGACGTATCAAACTGATGACCAATCAGCAAACCAGCAGGGGAAACGCCTGTCGCTAGCCACATTCTGGGTGCGCATCCAGATGGAGCTGTGTCAAGCGCAGCATTTATGGTGTCGTGCAATTAGTCTGTAGGCATCCCGTGACCTAATCCCATTCCAGCTAAGTTTGGAAGCCGGCTGCATTTGCGGTGATTGAATAAGGTGTGCATGTGGTGCTACAGGGTCGAGCAGGCATCTTGGCGATATTCGCATGCATGAACATCGTGCTGTCTGTATTCGCATGCAAGAGCTACAGGGCCGACAAGAAGGTGCAGGATGCTGAGAACGCAGTCAAGTTCCTTGCGGTGAAAAGCCCCAAGGGCGCCCGCAAGTGGATACATCATGACACCAGGCTCCTGGTGAGGACATCTTGAGCAGCTCCATTCCCTCTTGCAAGGCGATGCGGCCTGTATCGATCTGGGTTGACTGTGTGACTCTGTGGCCGCAACAGTACTTGACATCTGTACGTGATCAAAAAAATAAATTTGCCTAGTTCTCTGTGGTGTGTGCAGGTGAACATAGTGCTGCTCAGCACATTGCTGCAGTGCATTCCTTGCGCGATTCAGGTCGCCGGCCTGTACTACATGTGGTTGAAGAGAGACGTTTACTACATGCCGTTAGTCATTCTTCCCCAATTCTTGGAGGCCCTTCTCCTCAACATTCCGGGCCTCTTGCCGCGGCTTGCACAGCCTTATGATGGACAGAATGTTCTTAGCTGCCGCGGCGGAACGCAGGGATCATCCTCATCAGATGATGAGCCTTAGCCAACGCTCAAGCTTTAGCACAAGCAAAACGGTAGTTTAGATGTAGATTAGGATCAGGAGCCTTCTTTGCTTAGGTGTATTTCATCTGTATTCTTTTGTTGAGGCCACACGGCCACAGCAGGACATCGGGAAATTCATGTTGGGTTATTTTGTCTGAAGCAGTTGTTACTGTACTGTTGATAGAGTCTGTGCATGAATGGGGCGATACTGTGCAGGCATAGCCCGCAAAACTACAGACGTTTTGGGTTAATTTTAGAGCACTGAATATTCATTCACATATTTAGTGTCTGAAGTATTGCTGGAAGTACCACTGGCTTCGAATGCAAATATCAATGACGGGAAATCTCTATGGGGAGTCTGTTCACGGGAAATGGGTTTTATAGGGTGTAAAACAGATGGCATGTATTAAGCGGAGTCTGAATGAGTCTTATGCATGCCCCCATTCCTGCTCCTGCAACAGTGAGGGTGCTGAATGGTGCCAATGCCCCATATCTATCTGGAGCTTTGTCTGCGGTCCCTTGCTCTTGCACCCACAGATACTCATCAGCAGAAAGCTGCAGCCTCCCCCATATGGGGCAGCATGCATGGGCCGATTATTGGTCATAATAAAAGTCAACCCTAGGGATTCCCTTTACAGAATTTTGGCAATCATGCCCCATTACATTGGAATTCTTTGGAAGATCACGCAGAATCACTCGATCAGATTTGGTTCAGTAGACCAAAAAGCACTACTAAGAAAATGAGGCTGGCCATTCCTCAACACATGCTACCCCTGTCACTCGCAAGCAAACTCTCTCTCTCTCTCTCTCTCTCTCTCTCACACACACACACATACACACACTCTCAAATACACATCCCTCTCTGACTTGGCCTGTTTGCAGCCACCGGCAAGGGACCCTCAGCAGCCAACAGCTGCACGAAAATAATCCGGTACATCATTGGCCAAATTTTCGCTACCTGATGAGCATGACAAAGCCCAAGGCGCCATTGAAGATTGAGCCTCAGGCATCGGTGTAGGGCTGCAAGCCGCCCCAGGAAGGGCCAACATTCAGTTTGACGCGCAGAGGCACTGATAGCGGTGCAGCATTCTCCATGCACTGCCTGATCAACGCTGCCGCCCCCCGCAAAGCACCCTCCTCTATCTCAAACAGCAGCTCGTCGTGTATCTGCGCACGCACACAACACTGCTGACATCAAAGGCTCTGTGAGTAACAGGCCAAAGCATGCACATCGCCATAGTCAACAGATCACGACAATTATAGTAAAAATATCTTCCAGACATTGTGCTGCCCTACTTGGCAAGGTCCCACAGCACCCACAGGATCATCTCCGCCAATTTCCGCTGTGGCAGTGTGCTGAGAACATCAGCAAGAGGACACACAATCACAGGTAAATAGCTGGGGCAAGATGTGTAAGATCATCGGCACAATCTTGCCTGCAGGACGAGGCGGCAGGCCTTGGGTGCGTCGGGGAATGCGGAGGGAACTCCATCGTGCAACGTCACCATGGCGGCCTTGCACAGGTCAGCAGCGGAGCCCTGCATCATCACAAAGATCTCTGTCACCATGAGGTAGTAATACATGCTTTTCCTGACAAATGAGCCTAGGTGGTTCGGCAGATGAGCTGCATGTAAAGGCTGCGAATATCCCTACCCCTTGCTGGACTCGACAAACCCAAGCAAGACCCAACAGTCAACCGTGGACTCCGTTTCAGTCCTACTCCAACAGCAGGAAGTGGAAAGCGAGAGGCCATACGGCATACTTGCAGGTCTGCAGCTGTGTGCGGGAAGCGTGCACAGCATTCCAACCTGTCACGGCCACCCCTGATGTCGTTGCCATCATAGCACGTATATACAATGCATGTGTATTACATTGTACTACAATGCAATCAGACACCTTTACTTTACTCTACATACCATGCATTGGAGGTGTTTACTAACCTGCACGGTGCTGTTTATGGCCTGCCGCTCGGCGCGCCCCCGGCGAGCGCGGTCGAGGTGGCCGATGTCCGGCAGGTAGCGGCGGCGGCCGGCAAGCGTGGTAATGAACTTGCGCGCCCGGCACTCCTCCACCACCCGCTTCAGCCACGCGTCCTGTTGTGCGCACATATCACTGTACTATAGTTCTGTGGGTGTAGGTTGCGGTTTTATAGTTGAGGCTTCCCGGATGTGCAACAATTGTCAGATTTCACAGAGGTGATTATGTGCAGATAGCTGTTGCGCGAGGTTGCAAGCTTGCAGCGTTGGCTTGCTCTGCATCGCTTTGCAGGAGGTAATTGGCTCCCTGTGCTTCCACTCAAGAGATCTGCTCCCTCCTAACAAATGTCATAATGTACGTATAGCTAGATAGCAAAGTAGTGCACTGTCACAGGATTACCACAGCAAAATTGAGAGCATGACAGCCATGTGTGGCAGGCAGCAAGTTAGTTGCCGAAGGCAGCCCCCACCAGCACGGGGATGCTGGCGCGGAAGTCGGCCGATTTCTGCGCGGCCTCCTGGGGCGTGACCTCCATGCGCGCTGCCAGCCGGTCTTTGCCCAGACCGTAAAGCAGCCCGTACGCCATCGCCTTCGCGTGATCCCTCTGCTGCACGCTCACCTGCACCCACAGACATGTGGCTTCATTGCGCAAGTTTTCCAAAATTTCAAGTCTTAAGTATTAGGTAAGACAAGCAACAACTGGACAACAAGTACAGCACAATGAGTATGGCAGCAGACAAATTTAGTGTGCAGGATGTGCCCATTGATCATGGCAACCAGTGGCCTATCTGCTGCACCGTCATGTGCAACCATAGCTATGCGCGTCAGCCGTCAGAAAGCACCACATATCCAACAGCGTGCGCGATCAAGCCTTGGGATCATAGAGCAAGCGCCGATCAGTCCGCTGCAGATCTGCAAGAGCCTGAAGTGCATGTATCAAGACCGCTGGCATGGTGCCAGCATGCTCAGAAGTCACAGGCACCGGTGCTCGAATGAGGATGCTCACCCGGGGTGGATGCTCAAAGCAGCAAGGCAGCGGAATGGCAAGCTGGTAAAATTTGACAATGTAGAGGCACAGGAATGTGCGGCCGCGCACCGAGTGTGGAGGGATCCGCAGCCACTGGGCGGCCCAGTGTTTGAAGGGGTCCTGGGCGGGGTCGGAGAGCGTGGCGATCAGGCGCGCGTCGCCGCTCATGTGCGCCATCAGCCGCAGCTCCATCTGCGCGTAGTCCGCCGACAGCAGCACTCGCCCAGCCGGCGCCACAAAAGCCTCCCTGCACATAGTGGTCGTCTCTTCAGCATTCAACATCTTTAAGGCTTTACAAATTTGACATGCAGATAATGGATGACACCGTCGCATGTATCGTAACATATAGCAAGGCTCTCTCCTGTTGGAGCATGTGCTGGCTTCTGCCATTGTCAGCAGCAAAGCAGGGCGCATGGGAAGCGTCTGATGCCAACAGGGTGCAGGCGGCGTGTATCCTCCTCAGGATCTTTGCGGATTTGTATTCAAGCTGTAATGGAGGCACAGAGGAGAATAATGAATACACACTTAGGAAGAAATGCAGCATGGAAGACTGCAGACCTGATGTTGGCGGAGTGGTCGCGGCGAGGCGCGGCGAGGCCGTCGGCGGCCGGCGGCTGCGTGGGCCGCTGGGTGGATTCGACAGAGAATGCGCGCGGCCGAGGCACATTCTGCAGGTTTGGCTCCTCCATCGCCAGCCGCCCCGTCGCGCACGACGTCTGGCAGAAGCTGCCGCGGATGCGCACCAGCGCCCCGTTCTGTGCATTGAAATTCAAATTGAAATTTAGGAGAATGTCAAATTATCTCTTGAACACTGCATCCTTAGGCGGCAGCTTCTGTCAGCTAGATGGGGCTCTTGTTTCCATGCCATTCAAGCAGGTATGCAAGTGCCTCTCTGGGACAACCCGACAGTACAGCGCAGAAGCTGCATGCACTCGGGCGGCGCATTGCTTTTTAGGTGACAGAGCTGCGCATGAAAAATCAAGCTGTGCCAGCACGGTGACGTGCAGGAGATGGCATGCAAGCAGCTGCGCAAGCCTGGATAAGAATAACAGAAGGAAATGTATCAAGGAGGGAACGCGCACAACGCCTGGGCTGCCGAGGGAGGCGCGGCGGGCGCGGTGCGCGAAGGTGTTGACGAAGTCGGCGAGGACCTTGGCTAGCGTGCGCCGCTCCTGCAGCAGCCGCGCCACTGGGTGCGCAGTCGCAAGCTCTTCCAACACCTGCAGGTGGGTAGTGTTTCAAAAGGCGCCTCATCCTGCACATCAGCCCCTCCCGCTGCCTTACATAGATACCTCGCTGACAGGTCCCATACTTAATTCCAGTGACCTGGAACCTTTTCAGGCGCCGTTCCTCAGCACAGAACATCCTCCTGCAGCACTGCTGCTGTGGCTGCAACTTGCTGACCAGGAACAGGATGATAGGTAAGAACTGATTGGTGTGGCACAGAGAGGCTGAAGTGCACTGCAGGCGCAGCCTGTGCCTGTACAATGTGCTTCCTCTGCCGTAAGGCATGCATAAGAGGAATTGACATATTACAAGAGATGTCCCTGTCCTCCCGAAGTGTGCTATGCTGCCTCCAAAATCACCCCACAGCTCGTGACCAAGTCCTGCATGCCTCTTCCCGTCACAAACACAGTGCCTAGGTCCATACTAGAAATGCTATGCCCATATCTGGTCCAGTTTTGTCGGACCGTGCAGTCTCCCTCCGGACAGCTAGCAAGGGGCGCGCCTCCTGGTCGGTGGAGGGGTGTTTCCGGCCGGGCTTCATGGCGCAGGCCGGCACCGGCAGGCGCAGCCGCTCGAACAGCACCTCGCGCACTTCCTTGGGCGACGCCACGTCGAATGCGCCGCCGGCCGCGCGCTCCATCAGCGCGTCTAGCTCCGCCACCCTCCGCTCCAGCGGCCTCTGCGCATGTGCGCGCATGTGCCGTCAGACTGCGTGCATGTGCCGTCAGACTGCGCGCATGTGCCGTCAGCGCCGCTGACAGCAGCTGCTGTGGCTTGCACGGGTCAAGGGTGTTCCGCGTTGCATAAATTTCCTTGCAAAGAGTGTGGAAAACACAATACACATGCCTTTTCATGCTGTCTGAAATGCTGATATCCCAACGTGCTGTTTGAGGATATCTGAGTTCACGAAGGAATTGACACCTTTTAAAAAGACACTGGTCTGAACTAGGGCACCTCCTTAAGTATCTGCGACAGCCAAAAAGCAACACTTGGGTGGGGAAGGCACCTTGTGCTTGGCGAAGATGGTGGGGTCGACTGCCACGCCCACGGCCTCCATGTGGGCCAGCACCGGCACTAGTGGCATTTCCACCTCCCTCAGCGGCCTCAACAAGCCCTCCGCCTGCACACAATATATACTACTCTGGTTAGCCCTGAAAAACCCTTTCGTTACCCGTTCGCATGGGTTATATCTGCGCTGCCAGCAACTGCACAAGGACCAGCTACACTCCCGGGTATCAGAAAACTTGACCAGATCATGATTTGCAAAATGCGTCACAGGGAAGGTACGGTAAAGGGGCCTGCACTCAGGTTCCTCATGTGCTGGAAGGCGCGAGTGATAATTTCAAAATGACATTACAAGGTGACAAAGAAGAGAATGGGCAACCTAAACGGGCGAACTCCGATGCGCTCTGGAAATTGGGGGATAGAAAACAGGGCATGCCTTCATGACAACGTGCAGGTGGTTGTACAGGCGCAGAATGCCGGCGGCGCGCTTGCAGGCGTCCTTGCGACGCTGGGAGAACGTGGAGCTGCGCGTGAGAGCGTTGATGGCCTCCGTGGGCGCCTGCTGCATGCACGCCTTCAGCAGGCCTTCCACTCCCGTAGGCTCTCCCCGCTGCAAGGACCACCACAGAAACATGTCATGTCCTCCCCTCACTACGTGCTTGCTGTATTGGGGATTTGCTCTTCAAAGTGATACTGACCTGGCGTCGCTAGCGATGCGTCCTTCTCGTTTGACAGCCTTGGGAAGCAATCATGCGCAACTCGAATGGCGGTATGACGCGATCATGGTGCTCCAAAATAATGGTGCACAATTTTGAAGCAAAGAACATGTCATTGCAGGCCATTTACTGCCTTCTGCACATGGCCGATCTAAAACTCCTCATGACATTCAAGTTCCAAGACCCCCAGTGAGAAATATGCATGTACCCTTCCTAAAGCGGCCGATGCAAACTTGAGTTTTGCATGCATTTTGATGACGTGAGCGCGCCCTGAAGCTGGCGGTGTTGGGGTTGTCGGAGACGGTGGCGCAGTCGGGCATGGCGAGCCATGCGGCAATGCAGACGTCCACGAGGCGTCCGCTCAGCGCCACAGGCCGCAGCGCCGCGCCGCCGCAGCCGCGCGTCGGCCTCAGCAGTGCCGCCAGCTGCGGCTTGAGCTCGTGCGTCAGCTTCTGGGCAGCCTGCGACTCCAACATGCGCGCTACCACGTCCCACGCCTCTGCATGCGAGAAGAAACAATGCTCAGGGGAAGATGGGCATATTTATGCTCAGCCCACAAGGCCTTTTACCCTGATGCTCACAATACCTTGAGCGAGAGAATAGTTAAAGGCATCTCATGAATATTTGGTGTAACAACTGCTGAGAAGAGGACAACCGTTAAGCAAGGGACAGCCTGACTGTTTCAATGAGTGTGCAGACAACGCGGAGTTCTTTGTTGGGGAGAGAGTGTTTACCAGGGGTTGCAGGCAGGTAGAAGCAGGAGTGCTCGTTCCAGACAACGGCCACGCCAGAAATCTCGGCGCTCGTGGCGTCGCCGCCGTCGAGTTCCTCCATGCCGAAAGTGTCGTGGATCGGCGTCGCCTGCTCGGCCGCGCCTGTGGCACAGACACACACAGCTGAGCTGATTCATGCTTCTGGCGCATTTCTTGCCGGTATGTGCATGCTGTTCCTAATAAATCAGTAAGCTGCCAATGCCTCAACAGTCATGGCAGGGAAGTGTGACAGTCTAGGTCTCTGCGTGAGAATTTGCTGTCATGGCCTCACTGAGGCACAGGTGTCATGCAGGAGATCTGGAAGGTGCATGCAAAAAAATGGGGAAATGGAAATACATGTCTACTGGGCGTCTCATGAATGTCTAGAGCCATTTGCTTGCCTGGCAGCGGCGGCAGAAGGAGGTCATTTGCGGCCAGAGATGCAGCGGTCTGCTGCGGCGGCCGGTAGTCGAGAGTGAATGCCCAGCGCTGCTGGGCCCTCCACAGCTGATGCACCTGATCCAGCGTCTCACTGTCCTCCACTGCAACTAAGCCCTGTGCACAAGTGTTTACTGCTGACCCCAAGAGGACGGCTCGCAACACCGCAATCGCCTATGGTATTCTTGCAGGCCATGCCTTGCATAGGCAGACCACCACTGCTGCGTTTTGTATGTGCACAGGGCAGAGTATGTGTGATGATCCCTTGCATGCATGCCTGTCTTCCAAACATACATCCTCGGCAGAGATGGACCAATGCGTCCATAAATGTGCTTGAGAAACCTCCCTCTGTTGAGGGACGTTCTGCGTGGGGGACAATGCTGCATGGCAGAATGCAATCCTTACTTTGCGCAGTACATGGTGGACTCACCTGGAAGCCTTGGGGTGTGGCAGGAATCTTTGTGGCGCTACCCGGCGCGGTCGAAGAGCCTCCGACGGTGCTTGGCAGGCTGAGTGGGGTGCCTGTGACGCCCGCAGCCTCCAGCCCCAGAATCACCGCATTCGCCTTCTCCTTTGCCTCTGCCTGCTCAGATCCAGGATACAGTCAGCAGTGTCCTTTGTTCTATGCTGGTATTATACATTAGAACCTTGCGAGAATTTGAACAAGCGTACGGGACTGCCAGTGCCGCAGAGGGCCGGCACACAGTAGGCGGAGCTGGCAACGTGGATGCATGTGTAGGTGGGAGGTCTGAAACAAATGCAAGGCAATAGAAGCGCTGCAAGCTGGCTTCCTTGTCATGAGGTCTATTCACATGCAGGGCAGCAACAAGCGGAGGCATCAGGCTATTGATATGCCTTCTGGTCACAGAAATGTAATGTGTGCTGGCATGGCATGACACGGCAAGAGAGGGGTTGGGCGCACAATGAGGTTGCGCTTCTGCTGCTTGAGGATCTCGATTGCGCCGCGCCGGATCTTGGCCGCCTGCGTCTTGAAGCGCCGCAGCTTCCGCTGGTCCGCCTTTGCCCCGCTCTGGCCTGCACAGCCCCGACCTTGCCCATTCAGCCCCTGAATATGTGCATGCTGTTGCCTCCGGTAGAAGGCCGTTCGATAGTATATGCTGAGCAGGGAAGGCACGCCCTAGTAAGGCGCGCTTGGCCTGATCTCGTCTTGCAGGCCTGGTAAGTAGCCTGAACCAACCTCCGTCTGTCAACCATACACGATGTGCAATAAGAAGTGAGCATAAGTGGACTAGAGGATTCTTTGAGTGCCGGGGTCTGTCCCAATCTCATGCATGCGTCGTCACCTGCAGTCTATTCAGCAACCACAGCAATGATACAGCAAGCATAAATCTGGGGGGAAGCGCCTCGGGACAGGATGGCGACGAGCGTGTCGGTGTTGGGTAGGCGGGCGATGGTCTCGGCGTTGCGCAGGCCGCCGTTGAACAGCAGGCGCGCGGAGGCCGGCCCCACATGGGGGATCTCTGTGAGTGCCACTATCTCCTGCTTCACGCCCGCCAGCGCGCGAGACTGCAATCAAACAGCCCAACAAATCAGTTCATGATAGCAGTACATTAGAACCACAGAGGGCTCCCTGAGCGTGATTGACTGTTGTGCAATCTGCGAAACTGCGGCCGACACCCACATGCATTTTCTATTGCCACATAGCAAAAGCACACATCAGCGTGCTTTATTGATCTGAGTGACACTGGTTCGACCACCTGCAATGGCAGGCAGCGGCAGAGGAATGAAAAAGAATGCCGGTGCAACATGCCATTATGCCTGTACACAGGCGAATTTGCAGTGCGATCAGGACTGGATAGCGGACCAAAAACAGCTGCCGCCAGCCCGGCATGCAGACTGCCCAGTCACAGGCTGTCCGGGGGACCCAGCACAATGCCCACAGCTCAGCTGAGAGGCAAGTTATGGCCAGAAATCTGCCTTTCCAGGTTTTGCCCCCTGCTTAAAGTGTCCAGGGATATTTTTTATGAATTTTGGCTAAGTCCAGACATGATGCAGCAGACAACTGGCGGGGCCCCTGCCTGGAATGCGGCAATGAGCATTTCAAGGTTGCGCCAGCCCATGCGCTCGCAGAATGCAGCCATCATGCCCGCGTGCTTGCCCGCCTGCTCCTGCAGCTGCTGCGTCACGAAACGTTTCACACCGTAGCGCTCAAATATCACCCGCGGCTCCACCTGCTCCCGCAGATACACTTTACGAAATGGCAACATCAAAGTTTAGACACTTGTGATATGCTGTGGTCTATGCACCCTAACCACCCAGCTAACCGGAATTTATCAATAACTCTCAAATTCAAGCTGTGCAATGTGGTAAGGTTGCAGCAGACAAAAAATAGCCTTGTGACTTTAAGAGCGGAGGGATAAAAAGACTATAATGCACGCCACCATCGGTGCCAGTTTTAGACTGACAAGAAATATACTGGAACAAGAAGCAATTTCTTGAGCACCTCGTCTACGACGTCGGAGAGCACCAGGGCGGTGAAGAAGCGGCGGCAGACGCGCGCGGTGTGGCGGTGCTTGTCGGGGATCTTGGCGCGCGCCGACAGGTGGCATCCCTCACGCGTCAGCCACCCCATGTTCACACCCACCAGCTCCCGCACCTTCGCCTGCACCCCCTGCGCAACGCGTAAACCACCCTTATCTTTCAAGTTCAATACCCCCGGACCCTACCTCCTCACACGACCTCTGAGATGGGCACCAGATCACATGACATGCAAAGCATGAGGTATTCTTGGCTTGGTTGCCGGCAATTTCTGCGTCCCGCGCCATACACCCTTGCTTTGAACTTCTGAATCCCTCGGCACCATTTCTTCGGGCTCCTCAGTCTCCCGATCTTGCTTGATTCCACACTACAACTACTCTTCTGCCAAGAACAGATACTGTCTGGTCACAGCTGCAGAATGCTACAATCACAGATAACTCGCGGCATGCATGGCTGCGAACAAAGGTGCTTGTCTTCCACCTTCCAAATCACTTACAACGCAAGATTGCATGCATGCAACTGTCAGCAATTTTCTTGCTTTACACCAGAGAGGCACCTGCACGGAGCGGATGACATTGCAGCAGGTTTCCCAATTGCGGCAGACGTCCTCGGAGCGGGGGGTGATGAGGTAGCACAGGTGCAAGTCGCTGTCCAGGCACAGGCCCTCCCTTGCCTTGTCCAGATCCTGACCACACAAATTTGTCGGGAGTTTGACGACCACCAGCACATTTGAGGCACTGATTTACTGCAACTGCGCATGGTGAAATGTTCACTTAAGTAAAGGAAAAGTCTTTGCAGATCATTGTTGGGTTGCATAGACTCCCCAAGATAGCTTCCTCAGAGCACAGCCGCAGTTCCTCAGAGCAAGGCCGGTCTGCAGATGCCTTATTGCAAGTGCCATCCCGGGCAAACCACATTTGCGCCCACCATTTCCACGGGGTGCTTGAAAGGCACATGGGTGAAAGACATAACCCTGCTAATGTTAACCCCGAAGCATGGAATACCAACCCCTTACCCTGTAGATATGGTCTTTTGTAACCCCTGTGCCAAATCTTTAAAGGGGTGCCAAACAGTGACAAGCACACACCTGCTTGTAGTCCAGGGCGTCTTGGATGTCAAGGCCGGAGGCAACAACGGCGCTGCCCAGCAGGGTTGGGCCCCACAGGCCGGCCTTCTGCTCCCAGGTGATCAGCCGCTGCTGCTGCAGCGAGCGCAGCGCGTCCGTCGCCGCCTTTGTCACCACCTCCTGCACACTTGCGCACATGCGCCATGTCAGCATGCATGCGCGCACGTGCGCCACACCAGCATGTGCGAAAATGTGCCATGTCAGCATTAGGGGTGACTAAGCTATTGATCAGCTGGTTGATAAGCCCAGCAGCCCCACTTCACATAAAATGCAAGAACGCATGTGTCATATTGCTACACTTGTACCAATGTCCACAGATGCGCTGCATTGGCATGTGAGACGCTTATGAGGCCTGTGCAGCACGTCGCTGCCCTGCAAGCGATGATTTTTGCCTCACAGCTGAGCCAGTCTCCACACGCTCAATGGGCACCAATCGTGCAGAAGCTGATGACATTCAAAAATGGGCAACCTGGAGAAACATCTGTGCCAAGGCAAGGCAAGGCCAGGGCAAGGTGTCAAGGTGTCCACAATGCCAGAGAAAAATGCGCTGCCGATGGCAGACCTGGAAGTCCTTGGTGGCGGCCAGGAGGGTGCACTGTACGTAGCGCTTAACGTCGTGCTTGGTGGCAACTGCCTTGCTGGCAACCACCTCCAGCACTGCCCGGTCCATGCCCTTGCGCCCCTCAATCAGACAGCTGTCCACCATGTCATGCCCGTCCTATTTGCACACAAACACACAGCCGCCCCTTCCGATCAACAGGCAACACACAAGTATGCATGGTGTCTTGCAACGGCTCAGCGATGGCACATGCTGCAGGAGCCCGGCAGAGCATACTCGCCTCACTCCTGCTATGTCTCACTTACTTGAAGAACAGGATATCACTCCAAACGAGACATTGAAGCCGCTAAATGCTCTGAGGTGGATCCTTCAGCATGCTGTGACAGACTTCCCAGGCAGAGGAGCTCGTGCCAGCTTTACCTTGTGGCATGTGCTTTATGCATGCACTAGCCCCAACAGTGCCACTGCCTCATTCAATCTGCAACCTTGGCACGACGAGAGGCACAGAAAAGATATCGCATGCTGAGGATTTGGGTATTCAGCAAGCGGAGTCAGGGAAGGATAGTGTATGCACCTGGATGAGCTTGGCGATCTCATCGGCCTGGCGCGGGTTCCTGGGGTTGGCGCAGAGAATCGCCTCTCCCGTGTCATCCAGCCCGGCTCGGCCGGCCCGGCCGGCCATCTGGCGAATCTGGGACCGCGTCAGCCACTGGCTCTCCAGCCCAATGTACCACTCCCTGGGACAAGCACAGGGGTCATGACCCAGGTTCTCTGCTATTGGCCAAGCTGCACATGCCCTTCTCGATGTACCACTTCTGGTCAAGCACGATCCTGGGGTCATAACCTAGGTTTCTCTGCTTTCAGCCAAGCTGCACATGCCCTTCCTGACGGCTCTGAACTCGGTGAGGGTGGTGCCGGCCATATGCATGCCGCTGCAACACACAGTTCTGAGACCAAGGGAACCAGGCCAGAGCTTTGCATGCATGCGGGTGTCCATCAAATGTCCACAATTTCGAGCACGTCATTATATATACAATTCTGGAAAGGCGGGCAGGCATGATGCAAGTGACTAAACTAAACTAACGTGGGAAATGTGAAGGTTGTGGACGCTATTTCTAGCTATTGTTTGCATGATCTTCAAAATGGGATGCAGAAGTGGAAAGGTGGCGCGCACTTAATGATGACGCGCGCGGCCGGCAGGTTGACACCGGCAGCGAGCGTGCTGGTGGCGGTTAGCACCCGCAGTGCGCCGCTGCGGAAGGCCTTCTCAACAATCGCTCTCTCCTCGTGCGACAAATCTGCAACAACACACCAGCACACGCTTTCAACTGTAGGCACCACGGCATTAGAAGCTAATCTGTACAGATGGTCAGGTGTCTGTTTACACGTCAGCAGAAAGTGGCCCAGCAGCTCACTTCTGTCATTTGTCAAGCATGATGCTCATCCTTTTGAAAGCATGCAAATGCGGTATTCTGTCTCAAAAGACAGCAGAAGCAGCTGCATTTGGTGCAGAGTTGAGACAGATGGCCAACCTGCATGATGGAAGGCCACACCAAATTGGAAGGTGTAGGCCAGGTCAGCGTTCTTGTCGGACAGGCCCAGGAGCTCTGCGTGAAAGTCGGCGCGACAGGTGTCGCCCAGCTCCTCACCGCCCAAAAAGCGCTCCTCTATGGAGCCCAGCATCTCTGCTATGTGCCTCGCCACGTCGCTGCATTTCTGCAATGGGGTGGGGACGCACACGGTCACACAGACTGCAGTTGTGGCAACCAGGCACCTGCTTAATGCTTGGCTGGATGCAAGTAGCTTGCCACTGAGAGCCAATCAAAGCAGAGCATGCACCAGGATGAAACCAGTTGAGTTCCTTCATGCTCGCGGCTTTTCAGCGAGCACTTTGATCTCTCTCGGCTGCTCTACATGCTATCGTGCTCACCCAAACCTGTGAAAGCTCCCCTGAGCACCGTGCAGCATGCATGTGATTGGTATATCTGGCAACGGACGCGAGACAATTGCTGAATGAACCAGCAGGAAGCACGTGCATGTGATTGTCACGACTGGTAAAGGGCTGCAGAATGGTGAATAGAGGCAAAGGTCACCTTCTTGGAGGCGCAGAAGATGAGCACGGATTTGCCGGCGTCAACCGTCTCACGTGCCAGCAGCGCCACGTGGTCCTCCCGGTCCCAGTGGGGGTCCGCCGCCAGCTCGCGCACCGGGTCCCCCCGCTCATCCCTAATTTGGCACCCCACCTGCAGCAGCATGCATGCACCCCTGCTCTCACCACATGTGACATAGCACGGGCACAAATCCTTGCGAGCTTTACTTGAGGTTTTGCCTTGGTCAAATTGCCTCACAATGAGGATGCAAGAACGAATGTGCCGCTGGGTGTCTCCAACCAAGGGCCTTTCATGTTCGACATATCCACGCCTCAGAATGCTGCCATTTTCTTGCAAGCATGCTGCCAACCCATATGTGCCCACTAACATGCCCAAGACCATTTGACAGGGGTCATTGGATCGTGTACAATCCGGGTGGTATGAGACCACATAAGTGTGTATTATGGTGCTGATGGGAGGCTGCCAGACCTTGACAAACTTGCGCAGAGGTACGGGGCGGAAGGAGGTCTCATAGAGCTCGGCGTCCAGCCAGGAGGCAAAGGCGGCAGCGTTGGACATGGTGGCTGACATGCCGATGATCTGCAGCCCCTCTCCTGCCACCTCGTCCACGCCAGCTGTCGAGTAGCGCAGCTTCGTCAGCAGCAGCTCCAGCAGATAGCCCCTCTGCTCGTCCCCCACCTGACCAAAGCATGACACCGACCTTGTGAGAAATTACACATGCAAGGACAATGGCACGAGCCATAGCTTGTGCCAGGTTCCTTGCCAGACATAACATGAAAGACTGTCATCCTACAGCAGCGAGGCTTCAGGTTATGCTTGTTGAATGCCACATCCGTTTCAAAATCAGCCTTGGATGACACGACGGCAGATTTTGCGGCTTCAGGGAGCGTTTATGCCCCTACGTCAGAGGAGTATTTCACAGCTCCCTTCTACTTGAACCAAGGCTGCTGAGACCATCTGGGGGGTTCCCTGCTTGATGCTGCCATGCCCCGAGTCCCCATTTGGTCTGCTCAGGCTTGCTTGATTCCAGCAGGTGATTAAAGTCCTTATTGGTATCTCCTGCAGCTGTGAGTGCACCATGTGCAGCTCATCGATGACGAGGCAGGAGAGGATGCCCATCTTCTCCTCCTCCAGCAGCCGGTTGACCAGGATGTTGGCCTTCTCGATCGTGGACACCACCACGCCCGTCGTCTCCGGGTTTATCCCCGCCGCGCCGCTCTTGTTTGAGTACATCCCCCTCACCTCCCTGCGCAAGTAATTATGCTGACGTGTCAATTACCAACGCAATAATGATACCAACCTGTCACACACACTCCCCATCCCCTGGAAGCATGTGAATAAACCTCTATCCACACTGGATGACATCACTCAAATGATGCCACCAGTGGTGATGTAATTTACACCACCAGAAGGGTATGATATGGCACGCTGTAGCACCGAACATGAACCCCTTTCAAAACTTGGGCGTTATATGTGATAAAGGGCGAGGTCTCTCAATGTGCAACATTGCCCAACAGCAGGTAGAACGCAGCGGCACATGGAAGAGGGTGGGTACAGCTAGTCAGCCAAGTTTGCATGTCACTGAAGGGAACCCACTTGTCAAGGGGCTTGAGCAGGCGCTCGAGGTGGGCCTCCTTCTCAGCGCAAAGGCTGACGAAGGGCAGCACGAGCAGCGCCACCTTGTCGGCCGTGCGCGGCTCGCACAGCCGCCGCAGCATGAGTACCTCTGCCACCGCGCTCTTGCCGGCCGACGTCGGCGCGCTGAACACCAGGCTGCGCCCCTTCAGCACCCCCGGCTGATTCAGCGCCTCCGCCTGCAGGGAGAATTTGAATGTGATTTTGATTTGGAGTGCTTGTTTACAAGAGCGCATTTCCAAAGCTGAGCTATAGCTTATGGCCAGGTGACGTCAGGCATGGAATGGCTGTCTTCAAGGAGATCATTCTCAGAGCTCAGCTGTAGGACATGGCCACTTGAGGTCAGGACATGAAGCTGAAACGATGCACAGCAACCACAAGCTGACACGACACCATGCACAAAAGCTGCGGACAAGATAATTTTCTGCATAGCATGCAGAGCATGGCAGGCGTTGCTCACAACATTTGCATTTGTAGGCGCTTCCACAGACCCACTGCCATGTGGCCCTCAGACAACTCAGCGTCTTGATGAGCAGACACAAATGATGCAAAATGCGGTGGCGGCAGCTGCCATGCACTGGCGAACAAAGGGAAAAGATTGCGGACCTGCCAGGGGTAGAGGTCGCGGGTGAAGCCGGCGTCCCTCATGCCCTGAACCACCCTGGCCGGCAGGTAGTCAGCCAGCTTCCGGCTGGCTTCCCGGGCAGATGCTGTGACCAGGGGCGTTCCCCGCTGCGTGCCAGCAGCATGCGTACTCACGCTCAGGCGGTGCCTGCAACACAACCATCAAATTTGATTCCTCAAGCTGCGCACATGCCTGCAATGACTTTCTACACACTGGTCATGACAATGTGAGGTCTCCAGCAATGGACGCAAGGAGAGTGTTGCAGAGCAAAGAGAAAAAGGCGGAAGGGGTGCACACCTCTGGCTTGAGCCGGCAGCGGCAAGCCGGCCGCCGAGGGACAGCGGCAGCCGGCCGGAGCCGAGAGGGAATGCCTCCTCGTCAGAATCCGACTCCGACCCTGAGCCACCACCCTCCTCCTTTGCCACATCCCCCTTATCCCCATCATTTTTTACTAATACTTCTGCAGAGCGCACCCCCGCCAGTGCAGGTTCCCGGGCGATCTCCTGCATAGCCCCAGCCCGTCCCAGGGATGAGCTGGCTGCAGCTGCCTGCTCCGGCAGTGTGGGCTGCTGCACTGTCCCTTGCGCCTGGCCATTGTCATGAGCTGCAAGCTGAGCATGTTCATCTGGCTGTGCCATGTGCCGGCCCTGATCTGCAGCTCTGACGCTCCTGTCCTGGTGAGGCTGTTGGCCTCGCTGCGCCAGCTGTGCAGTCTGATCCTGCCTGGCTGCAGCAGGGGCACTGGGTGCAGGCAGTAGGTACATGCTGGCAGGCGCGGGCCTGTCCGGGATCGGTTGCTCCTGATCGAGCAACGGATCTGCTGAGGCTCTCTGCTCCGAGGCAGCCATGCCATACCTGTTTGACTGCCCGCCTGGCTGCCAGGCTGCTCCTGTGTGTGCACCCTGCCCCCTTGGATTGACCAGCAGGAGCTCTGCCGCACTCACTGCTGTGTTACTGATGCTGGCCACTGCCTGGACCTCCTCTGGCTGTGGAGGCATCCTGAAGCTGTTGTGTGTAGGTGCATCGCTCACATGCCGGTCAGCTGGCAATGAGTGGGCATTCTCCATTGGCTGCTCGGATGGCTTCAGAGCACCTGCCAGCCCAAGCTCCCTCAAGTGGCTGCCCACCCATCCGTTGTCTCCTGCTGGTCCACAGCCCTCTGCACCGGGGCACTCAGGCATTGCTGGGCCATCTCCCGGCTCTGCTCTGGCGCCTGCCACTGGCAGAATGCTCGCAGGCTGATAGGATTGCTGCACGTGCATCATGGCACAGGCCGGCTCGCTCATGGGCTGCAAAGATCCTGCACCCGCTGAGGAAAGTGACGGCTCAGTTCTGAAGACTGGCGGCTGCTGCCATACCGCAGCCTGCTCTCCTTGAGCGCTGACATCATCGCCGCGCCAGGCTGGCGGTTCAGCACTGACATCAGCATGTCCAGCTGGCGCCAGGCGGTGTGCTTGCACATGGCTGGCCTTCACTGCGGCCGCATTTGACGCCTGCCACTCTGCATGTTCATCCTGCTGCCCTGTGTGAGCTGATTCCACGCCATGCAGATCCAGGCCTGCTGCTGCACTTCCTGCAGTCTCACTCAGATGCACTGCTCTTGCACCAACCGGCTGCACTGAGTAACTCACTGCTGGTGGCTCGTGCGGATGATCCAGGGCAGCAAAGTTGCTTGGTGGATGCTGCCACGTGGGTTGTCCTGCGGTTGGGAAGGCAATCTGGCGCACAGGCATTGGTGAGATCTCCAGTGCCACCTTGCATGCCTCAGCCAGAGCCAGGCTGTGACTCTGCACAGAACAAAACACTTTAGTATCCACTCCTTCATTGTGACAGCCATGTCTTAGGTCGCCTGAACCCGCACATGCACATGCATCTGCAAAGTATGCACCACAGACACTTCCAAGTAGTGCTCCGATCGACAGGAGCATTCTATGTCTACAGAAGGAAACTGTTGGTCACTTCAGGTAAAGTGATGTGCAAGGACCGGTACCTTCATTGCAGCAGCCTTCTGATCGAGGCGCTTCAAGTGCGCCAGCATCCTGATGTCATAAGGGGACATCTTGCTCACATCTCCCCCTTGCGCTTTGCAGAGGGCCACCGCCCCTGACGAAGCAGCTCTGCCCTGCAGCGGTGCTGTCAATTTCACCCCATTCAGCCACGGCTGCGCCAAGATGGGCAAGCTGCCTGCCTTGCTCTGCGCTAGTTGAGGATGTCCAGCGTCGCTGCGCAGCTCAGCAAGTTCAACGGCTCTGCCATATGTGCCTGCTGGCTCTGCAGCGCCATCCTGCAAGGTGTCGGCTGCCAATGGCTGAGCGGCCGCTCTCTGCATAGCTGCGCGCACAAGATTGGCGCCAGGCTGAGCAGCTGGTGGAGGCGGAGGCCGGCCGCAGCTGGAGGTTGGGGTATCTGGCACCACATCTGTGCTGCTCAGTGGCGATTGCTTTGCTGGGGAAGCTTCTCTCGCGAAGGGCTCATCTGATGCATGAGCTGGCTCCTGCTCCGCATGCTGATCTTGCCGACGATTTGAGATCAGAGAGGCTGTGGATGTGCCCCCCAGCTGTAGGCCTGCATCGGGCTCTGGGATGCTGCTCTGATGTTGTGCTACGTTTTTTGCGCCTGGGCTGCACTGCACAGGCAGCAGAGGGTGCCGCGAGCTCTTACTCTGGCTTGCTGCTTGGCGCTTTCGGGGGCTTAATGGCTTCTCTTCCTCATCAGAGTCCGATGCCCACAGCACTTGCTTGCTGTATTCGTGGACCTGCTGTGACAAGAGGCGCCTTGACCTGCAGTTGGATTGTATAAAGAAATATTGTCAATTATTTGGAAGACATAATTCTGCATACAGCACTTCTCCAACGACAGTGTATGCCAACATTGGGGCTCATCTGCACTAGCATGAACACTTCCAGGCCTCCTCTCTCGCGGCGTTTTCACGAGATCTTGTATTTTTGCATGCATCTTTAGTTGCATGTATGTCATATCTGGCCTGATAAGCGAGCAGAATGCACCTCTTCAGCTCGGCCCGTTCCCGCTTGCTCTGCCGCTTCTCACGATCGTCTGACGGCATACAGCCTCCTCATGCACAATGCATCTTCGAAATGCATTAAGGAGAGTGCAGGCCACCGGACAAGCAACGAGCCTTCCGTGCGAGGGTTGGGCTTGTCTCGGATGCTGCGCCGTGCTGGGCGCGCCAAATCAAGCACAGGTGGCGCGGGGTGATTGGACTCCACTTTGCAGCCAAACAGATCTCATTCTACTGCTTCATTGTGCAAGAGGAACTGCGAGATAAAGACTTGAAGAAGCTGCTGGAGCTATAACGAGAGCCTTTCCGTCCATCAAGAGCAGGGGCAACCATGGGTGAAGATGGTCATGACAGGTGCGAGCGAGCACAGCGTTCTGATAAAATGCAGATGCCTACTTATAAATCTTTGAACTCTCTTACCTACTTTCTCAACCTGAGCAACGATCCCTCATTTGCAGGAAGTCCAGGGACAGAGATCGGGAACGTGACAGGAAGGAGAAGCGCAGCAGACGGTCCCGTTCTCGCTCTAAGGAAAAGTGAGAGTCTTTCTTTGCTTGCCGTTTGTTTGCACCTCAGCATGCAGGACACTGTGCCAACCATTGCCTAGGACACGTTAGGGGCACCCAAATCACACTTGCTTAACACGATCCTGCCCTGTCCACCCTCTTTCGCGGTGCTGCATCTCACCCTTTCTTGCCATCTTTTGCAGGAAGTCACGGCGGCACAGGTCTAGATCGAGATCAGACTCACCGCCCAGAGAGAGAAGGCGCCGCGAGAGGAAGTCAGGTGCTGCATCTGCCTTGTGTATGCAGGCTTCATGATCTTCTTTCCGTTCCTATTCATAATAATCATTCGCAACGCCGCATTTGCATGACACAGCTGGGCTACGACCCTATCATGATGGTAAACTTGTAATTGTTCCATTTGCGTGTGAACCCGCAGTTTATGGCACTTTGTGTCTGCCTTGCCAGCTTGTATAATAAGGCATATTATCATATTAATATCTCCTTTGCTGTGGTCTTTGACAGGCTTTGACCAGCCACCACCAGGAGGCATCCCCCCAGTGTTTGGCGGGCTTCCTGCAGGCCTGCCCCCAGGCATGCCTGGAGTTGAGGCCATCGCCGCAGTGGCGGCTCCTGTTGCAGCGGCCGCGCCCACCGGCTTCAGCAATGGCGGCTTCAGCGGTGCTCCACCCATGATCGGCACGCAGATGGGCGGTGCGTTCCTTGTTTTTGATCGATCCTGGAGGCACTTACGCTTCAAAGAGGCAGTGTCTCCAAGACATGGGATCATAGCATATTTGGATCAATTTACCTGCAGGAATTTTGGCTGCAGACATGCAGAACTGGTGCTCGCTGTTTCTTCAATTATTCATTCAGGCCCCACGTAACCTGGACGACTTTTTGAGGAGTGCAAAATGTGCCCTTCACTGCAGATTTCAGCTTGAGCAACTGTCATCGGCTGTCCAGAATTGTTTCATGTTGACATTGAGCGGATTCAGATGGATACACATCTGCCAGTGAGTGTGCTGCATAAACTCATTGATGGCTGCGTATTCTTCTGAATCCAGTCTTCTGCAGTCAGCATTGAGTTCTGTGGCATGCCTTGGCATAGTCAGCTATTTTGCCCGCATTAGGAGCGTTATTTGTCCAATTGCGCAGGGATGATGCCGGGAGTGCAGCCGCCGTCGCAGCAGGCGACGCGGCACGCGCGCAGAGTGTACGTGGGAGGCCTGCCGCCCACCGGCAATGAGCAGAACATTGCCACTTTCTTCTCCAATGCGCTGGCTGCCATTGGGGGCACCACTGCCGGGCCAGGTACGCTTGTGGCCCTTTGCAGACATGTATCACTGCAGAATTGCCGCAACCCATGTCTAGAAGTGTCCGCTGTGCTGTCGTATGTGCTCATCACATGTCTTGATGCATGGTAAGAGCCCAGGATGGGATGAGTTACTGTATTCTGAAGGTAAATTTTCTTCTGTGTCCAGGTGCCAGCGTGGTGAACGTCTACATCAACTATGAGAAGAAGTTTGCCTTTGTGGAGTTCCGCACAGGTGCGTCTTCCCATTGCTTTCCCACCACCGGTTGCCTCCCAGCTTCTCTTAAAGTACACACCAACAACAATTGGGATGGGTGGTCCACACCAATACATATGGTGCATCGCAATCTACCAGTGTGCTGGGGTGCCTCTGCTCAAGATCATACCTTAGGCTTTGGACCATACGATAGTCCGGGCTGGTGTTTTGCGCTTTGAGCACCGTGCCCACGCTTTTTGGGACCTTCCATGGATCTGGCAAGTCCAACAAGGGGTAGGGGTTGGGCAGGCTTTACCTGCAGCTTGTGGGCAGATGCACCTTGCACGTGTTGGTAGGAACAACGTGTGTAATAATTAAAGTGACAGGAACGTCATGGCACTGCAGTGGAGGAGACCAGCAATGCGATGGCGCTGGACGGGATCATGTTTGAGGGCGTGTCTGTGCGCGTGCGCCGGCCCAATGACTACAACCCGGCAGCCGCCTCTGCTCTGGGCCCCTCTGTGCCCAACCCCAACCTCAACCTGGCTGCCATCGGTCTGCAAGCCGGCGGCATGAACGCCGTGCGTTCCTGCCTGCTAATTTGACTCTGAAATTTAAATTTTGCCATGCCGGTGTATCTCTTGGGAATTGAGCTGAGGGTTGTGAAGGAAAGGCTTCTAAAGCTGTGAAAATGCACTGCTCTTGTTGATTCAGTGCTATTCTGCTCTCGAGGACATGTTGAGGGGCATTGCAGTCACACGAGGCTGGCGCAACAGATTTAATGCAGCATGAGCGTCGTGCAGACACCCTTTTGCATCTTGTCTTTTCTTTGCAGTTTAAGTGGGAAGACGAGAGCTGCTGGTGCTGCAAATATTGTTGCACCAGTCTTTGGTGGGACTTGATGCCGTTCCACTGCTGGAGACACGGGGCGAAACATCATCACTCCACTTTGGCTGGTCCAGCAGTGCTATATGCTGCCGCATATGTTATGATGGCGGCCTTCAACGTGCCCACAAACTGCAGGGCAATGCCTGCCAGTGAATTTCCAGTGCTTCACATGTAAGAATATGCTGACAAATGACTCGCGCGTTACTGTCTGCGCAGGTGGCGATGATCGATGCGGCGGAGCGGGTATTTGTGGGCGGCCTGCCGTACTACCTGAACGAGGAGCAGTGCCGCGAGCTGCTGGGCTCATTCGGCGGCATCAAGTCCTTCGACCTCGTCAAGGACCGCGAGACCGGCAACTCCAAGGGGTGAGCTCCTCCTGGCTTTGAATTGTTCTATGCATGTGCAGTTCTCTGTCTGCATTGTCTGAAGGCCGCGCATTCCTTTGTTAGTGCCAGAAGCCCTGGTATTATTTCTGCAGCTAGGAGAGACAAGAATTGCCGATGGACGCTGAGGTGGGTGTTGAAGAAGCACGTGTTTCCGATTGGTTTAGTTGCAATAGGGAAAACAAGCCTGCTGACGCTTCTTGCTTCATGGAGATGTTTATTGTGTTGTTCAGGGCCAGCCCAAAGAACCCATTGCGACAAAAAATGTGTCTTTTCAATGGAGGATATAGAGCAATCTCTATTTGCGGAATGCAGGGTGTCTGATTATATGCAATGCTCTGCGCAGGTACGGGTTTGTGGTGTACACGGACCCCAATGTGACGGACATTGCGTGCGCGGGCCTCAACGGCATGCGCATGGGCGAACGCACCCTCACCGTCCGCCGTGCCACCGAGGTGCAGCCGCCTCTCCTTTCCTGCGTACATAACAAACGAAACTGAAATGGAGATCAACAAAGTGCGGTCATGCATCCTGAACACTTAGCAGCCATGCATTCGCGCTGCTGGGACCTCGATTTCCATTGCTGGCACCCAGCAGCAGGATTCTGGAAGGAGCATCGGGTGGTGTGCCATCAAAGTTCTCGTGCAGCATGCATCACTGGGATTCCTGGTGGGTACAGCGCGACTGTGCCCCTGTTGTTGGCCAGCTTGTGGCAGCTTGAGACGATATTGTCTCGGGAAATACAAGAGCACACTTATTCGGCAGTGGCATCAGGCAAGCAGCGCTGCAGCACTCGATCGACCATCGACTGACACATGTGCAATGGGAACGCCACCGCAGAACCAGGGCGGCGCGGCGGGGGCTGCGACGGCTGCGGCGCTATCGGCGGATCCGTTCCCAACGGCGACGCGCATTCTGGCGCTGCAAGAAGCGGTGTCCCTGGACGAGCTGGCCAACGATGAGGAGTACGTCGACATTGTGCAGGACATGCGCGACGAGGCCTCCAAGGTGCGCCGCTTTTACCTCTTTTATAAGTCATGTAACTACCGTACAAGGGTCTGCCAAGGGGCAGGGTGCGCGACCGTGCAAACTTTGGGAATTCTGGCATTCTAGATTAGGCTTGGAGAGCATGAGTTGAGATTCCCGAACTATGAGGCCGCCAGGATGCGCAGATATCACTGTCATCAGTAGTGCTAGATGGGGGAGCCCGCTGGGCTGAGATGGAAGGTGACATGAGTTTGGAAGCTGGCAGCTCTTTTATCCTGGGAAGCTGCACATGGGCGACGGCGATGATGGCAGTATTTGCGCCGTGCATTTTCTGCAGCGTTGGCCCTCGTCCATGCGCGCTTTCCATCTTCCAGCCAATTCCGAAGTTGCTGCCTTGCGTGAGCGCTGTGGCACCTGTTTACATTTGAACGGTGCAAATCACATCAACTCTTGAGTGCCGAAGGACTTGAAGTGTACACTCCATTCTTTTGTGACGGCTTCTGTTGTGTGGGGGCTGCAGTTTGGCACGGTGATCGACGTGCTCATCCCGCGGCCAGCGCCGGAGGGCCAGCCGCCGCCGAGCGGCCTCGGCAAGGTCTTCATCAACTTTGCCGAGAAGGAGGGGGCCGTCAACTCATTCCGCGTGATGCACGGCCGGCGCTTTGGCGGCCGCACCGTCGTGGCGAGCTATGTGCAGGAGGCTGACTACGCTGCCGGCAACCTCGACTGATTTGACACCGCTCAGCGCGCCTGAATAGGCTCCGCCCCCGGGCGCCAGATCTGGCGCTGTGAACCTGCAGGAAGTCGACTAAGTCGGCGTCGGCTGATGTCAGCGTGACCCCAGTCTCCATTGTGAAGCATTGCCGGGCGCTGTGCTGTGGCAGTGGCTTGCAGGGCGCATTGACACCGATCATCAACGGGTGGGCTGAAGACATACTACAGGGGTCGCTTTATCCATGTGATGGATGCATGCAGTTCCTCTGGGAAACTGGTCGCAGGTCCGGCTAGATGCACAGCAGCAGCACAGAGAGTTTCCCCGCACAGGACAGAAGCTTGGGAGAGTTTTTGATGCAGGTTGCAAGGCACAGTAGCTGGAGCACTTGGCATTTTGTGATGCAGGGCTTGAAAGTTCAGATTTGCTCGGGGGAAGTCTTTGTTGCAGGGATGTCGAATTCTCTGTGTGCTCTGTGTTTCTTTGTTCTGGCATTTCTGATGCAGGACACCTGCACATGCAATCCTTGAGATTGCTCGTACACACCCTGTTCAAGTCGAGCCAGGTATGTAGTTTGTAGACATTGCATCCGAAAATTTCACAAAGTAATTGCATTTCGCATAGGTGGGATTGGTGTGAAACGGGAAAGAGGAATAATGCGGGTGTCACAGCAACTGCATATTACTCGGTTCCAGAGCCAGCATGCTTGATATTAGCAATTTAAATCGGACTCTTTGCTGATACAAGTCCCGTTTTGTGCAGCTCTGTGTTGCAGATGAGGCTCTGAGCACTCTGGAAGCCCGGTGAAGATGTAAAGTTTGTGCAATCCCAAGACTGCTTGCAGGAATGATAAATCACTTTACATTTGTCTCTTGTAAAAAGAACTGCGGCAGCTCTGCAACTCCCTCACAGCTACGCGTACAAGTCTGGACCCGCGCATGCGTCCTGAAGATCTATAGAGAACCAACCAAGCAACATGTTGACAGCTCCTATCACATGCAACTTGTCATGTGTGATCACAAAAGCATCATCGCAGCAACACGATATTCTGCATGGGACAAATGACCCAAATAGAGGCAGTCCCAACCTCAGAAACTTCACTTTTGCTTGTTGGCACCGATGCATCTGCTTTTGCTGACCAGCAAAAAAGCAATGGGGGCAACTTTGCCAAGACCCGGCAACCGTCTTAAGACAAGCTCGGCAAAACAAACTTCTACTCCAATTAAACGCGCTAGTCTCTGGATTTAAATATGAAGAGCAACCCTTGTGATGTGGCCATGCCACAAGGAGACAATTACTGCCGTTCATAAAAATACAAATTGAGTTCAGTAATGCAGCAACGCGATATCCTTCAGACCGTTGCCATGTCATACGGAGGCTGAAGGATAAAGTGTCCCTGCCCTTTGAAAATTTCTCTCTAATAGATCTCTATATGGAGCTAATTGACGGATACAGGCAACAAAGAAGTCAGCCAGTTGACTGTGCTGCATACTTTTTGAACAAGCTGCTGGTACAGCCTGTTCAACAAATGGCCGCAGACATACTCATGCCAAATACCAGCCAAGCGGGTCGTGCTTCTGCAGTATCTGCAGTCTTGCTGACTCAGTGACTGACTGAGGATGCTGACCAGCAGGTGCTTCCTAGAAGATGACGACCTTGTCCTTGGTGTATCCCCACTTCTCCAGGTGAACCATGCTTGCATCCTGCGCAACACAGAGGCCATAGATCTCATCAATAACACCCTCGATACAACGCAAAGCCTACTTCTTCTTTGCTTGTGTTCCAGTGAGCACTGTGCTGTTGCACAGATGCCCCATGAGCAGAGCCTCATTACATGCACCACCTTGCAGGCGAAAAACATAGTTATGCCTTTTGTAACTGCCAGAATGGACCCTTGTCCGTTGAGATTGCATAAATCTTGGGGCAATGCGGTGCATGTAATTTCCAGGCTCAGACATGAGGTGAGGTGAGGTGAGGTGCGAGGTGAGTCACCTGCATGCCGGGTGGGCCGCACATTAGCGCGAGGCTGTCGGGGCCGGGAGGGAACAGGTGCCTCCGCAGCATCTCCTCGCACACCCTGCGAATTACACAAAATATCTCAGCACTTTTCCCTCCATCCTTTTCGTGACAAGAGGCCCCCATCCCTGGTCGGGCCTGTTTAATCTGAAATCTCAAGAAGGCGGCTCATTCTTGGTAAGGACTGCAAAATCAGCCATTATTGCATGCACAAGCCCTGGCGCCAAGTCCCCCATGGGCCTTGCCTTCTCATGCTCAGATCCACACACTGGCTGCCACACCTCTCCCATGAGATTCCCTGAAATTTGCCAAGGAAATATTGCAGCTGCAGGGGCTATAGAGGTGTTAAAACAAATCACCTGCCGGTGCTGCCGCACGTCCAGGAGATCGGGTTGGCCGGCCGCGACAGCACGTAGTGGATCTCCAACCGCTCGTCCTTTGTGAATGCGTCCAGCTCGGGCCGCAGCAGAATGTCGCCCTCTGACTGATTCGCAAAGATCAGACGCACCCGCGTCTTGTCCTCCTTGTCTTTCAGGATCGCCTGCACAAATTCACCCAGTCAGTGAAAAGTCTACTGGGACGAATTTTCACATGAGTGGCAGCAAGATTGTCAAACAGCCACAACTTCTTGCATGTCGGCAAATTCAGAGTCAAAATTAAAAGCCATTACATCTCCATGGCAAATAGCACTCATGGTTACCAAAGGATCTGTCCTGTCAGCAGTACACAAAGAAAAACCAGAGTGAAGGCGCTCAGAAGGATGAGTAATCGCACACATCAGCGCTGACGCGCACCTTGATGATCTGGAACATGGGAGTGATGCCGGTGCCGCCGGCGATCATGCTCATGCTGCGCACGCTGCCGGTCTTGCCGCTGTTACGGAAGACTCCTTTTCCCTCGTACACAAAGTGCCCCAGAGGCCCCTTGACCTCGATGCTGTCCCCCAGCTTCATGCGCTCCAAAAACTGCGACATGCGACCGCCCTGCAAACAAGACCACCAATAAGAAGATGCTCTGCGGCGCAAATTGTGTTGATATGCAAAGTCTTTATATGTGCTTCCAGTGAGAACTTGCTTCATTGCCCAGCGATGAGACAGCCGTGAACTGCTCTTGCACGCTTATGATGAATATGTCAACTTATGCATGCCCAATTTGAAAGCTGTTGTATTTATCTCCCAATGCAATGACAGGGCTGCCTATATACCCATAGGATGCTCTCAGAACTCCAAGCTCTCTTGTTGGGCATGTGCAGGCAGCTGTGCAAAAGCATGCATGGCAAACAGGTGTACTCCGACATGCACCGCTTCGAATGCAGATTCACAAACTCTTCAAGAATGGAGTTTAGGTTAGGATGCAGGATGACCAACCTCTGGGAAGTCCTTGTGCTGGGCGCTGAAGTAGACCTTGACCACCAGGTCAAAGTGGCCCAGGTCATCGTCTGAGGATGTTGGCGTGTACGCGCGCATCACAAGCTCACCCTTCTCCTGCAAGAAACAAGCAGAGCACAACTTGTGTCAACAAGTCGCACAGCAATTTACCTGGGGCCTTCATGCGCTGAGCCAGCAGCCAAAAGATCGTACAATGTCACCATGAAAGCACCCAAGTGCGTGCGCAGAATGCGCAATAGCAAGCATTACCCCGTACTAATTTGCCAAAAAGGAGAAAGTTCCTGGCCTCCACTATTTCCATGGTATGCAGCGGGCAGAGCAGTCCAAATCCAGTCCCCGTCGGCTGCTCTTCAGCTTCTGAGCTGGTTTCTCACATTTTAAATTTTCAGTCTGCGGCGCACCTTGGCGTAGAAGAACATGTGCTGGCCGATGGGCAGCCCGAGGCGATGCCGCGGCGACTGCAGCGCGAAGCGGAACAGGCGAGTGTTGTGGCTCAGCTCGATCTTCTCCACCAGCTCGAATGGGATCTTCTTTTTTGGGTTCAGCGCCACCAGATTCGTCAGGTCCGCCGTGCCCGCCTTCTCCTCCTGCGCGCCAGATCGAGCAACCAATTTAAATTCAAATTCAAATTCAAGTTTTCAAAGCCAAATACTTATATTTTCCTCTGAATGAGCAGGGCTTGCTGGGTCCTCTTCCATACATACCCGTCAGCGGTAACAAACAGGCGTTGCATAAAGACAATAAAACACATACCTGTCATTAATTTACGCAGCTCTGAGGCAACAAAAGTAACATATTGCGATGGCACCTAGGGATCACTTGTTCCACCTCAGTTTTCGAGCAAAGCATTTTTTTGGCAGCAAAAAAAACACATTTCAGATAACCGTGGCAGTGTTGTTGCTGTGTTTTTGCTGTGGCGTCAGGACTGCAAGGATGCCACACCTCGAGTTCCTTGATGAGCGGCAGCTTGGCCTCCTTGGCGGGTGCATCGCCGACGCGGCCAATAAGATAGTCCGCCAACATCTTCTTGGCCTTCTGCGAATGGATCGCATTGAACTCGTCCGACGCATCCTGCGATCAAACCAACCATCCAATCACCATCTCGTCATGTTTGCGGACATTTCTTGAATTGCTGCATGCTGAACACAGGGTGCCCATCGTGCCCAGCGCACAATATCTGGTATGCCTTATGGCTTCATCATATTCGCATGCTCAATGCTATACATGTCCCTCAGACACTGTCATGCAGCTATTCACACAGCAGAGCACTGCACACATGAGCAAGTGTCATGAAAACGCCCATAGGGATGGAAAGGTCTCACCTGGCCTGCCACGATGAGGATGGACTCTGGGCCGCCGGGGTGGTCATTGAGGAATTTGGTGGCGTCGTACACCTTGCCCTCATACACAAACCAGGAGCTCTCCCTGCTGTCATGCTCCTCCACCTGCATAATTAAAACATCAAACGTTCAATCCGCACTCTTTCACTCAACAGCATGCCTGACAGCCAGGCTTCTGGCTTGCGTGTTACAGAATGCAGCACTCATCTAGGTCACAGGGTGCAGAAATAATGACTGTCATAGGATATTCAGAGAGATAGTCACATCTTTTTCCCATCACAGAAGCTATGAAGCTTTGACAGCTGCAGCAATCTTTCCGAGCCCCAAACGGGCATCAATATGGAATCTTCGGAAAGCCTGTGAGCCCATAGGAAGCAATTCTGTTCCCACCACGCAAAGCTGAAGCAAACCTCCACATGCATTTCATTACTAAACAGCAGGGTTCGCCTGGGCAGACCTGTTCGAGGGTGTAGGCAGGCAGCGCCCCCTCGTCCATCAGCTTCTTGGCGGACAGACCCGTGTCTGACTCGGTCGGCAGGCTCTGCGCAATGTGGTGCCCCATCTCCCGCTCCATCCACCTGTTCAGAATTATACACCACAAAACCAATTCTAAAAATCTCAAAATTAATTCCTGCAATTTCCTTGGGACGGAAGCACATGAGCCCAGAACATCCCTCTGCATCTTCACTTCTGAATAATACCAGCCGCCTTCTTGCATGCAGCCCTACCATGAAGAGCAAAGGTTGCCGATTGAGCCATGGCCAGCACAGCTTTCAGGAAACGAGCCAGCGATACAATTTGACGAGCAAGACAAATCACGTTCCTGATGCTTCTCCACAAGTACAAGACCCCACCATTCCTCCACGAGCATTCAAACGTCGATAGAATCATATCTCAGTCAGCATGGAGAAGAGGATGACTCACCCGCCGGCCTCGCTGCCGGATTTGGTGGGGTGCTCGAAGCGCATGGCCATCTGTCCGCTGCTGGTCGTGTCGACATGCACTTTGACACGGTAATGCGGATTGTTCATCATGCCCATCAGGTTCCAGGTCAGCCTGCGCACAATTGCACCCCAAGCTTTAGAAAACTGTCAGGGACAGCGCGAGAGTAATTGCAGTCTCAGGCTGTCCCCTTGGCTTGCGCCAGCATGCACAACCCAGGAAGCCATATCCTGCTTCCATGCCCTTTGATTGCCTTTCCCCTCCTTGCATGCAGCACAGTCTCAAGTGCATCTTTCACTGATTAAGTCACCACCTTGGCCCCACACTGGCCGTCCACAAGCCGCAAGGAACCAAGACCTTCTTGCAAATCAATACGCTGAGCATGGCAGTTGCCTGGTGGGTCATTCAGGCAAGCAGAAGAACCCCATACTTGTGAAAATCCAGAATGGAACCATGCAGAGCCATGGGGCGCACTTTTCGGGCATGAGGTTGTTGGAAGAGTCGACGGCGCGGACGCGGATCTCTGTGGATCGAAGGAGGTCCACCGCTGGCACTTCCACGCTCCAGAACACCCAGCACCAGTACTTGTTGTACGGTGTGGCCTTCTCGTGCCGCTGTATATCCGCAAGGCGCCACGTCTCGCCGCCGTCGAGTGACAGCTCGCACCGGATCACCTTCCTGCCGCCGCCTGCGTAGCACATGATTGTTGTGTCAACAGCTGCGATGAGCATGGGCTAAACACCGAGACCAAAGGATTGGATGATCCTGTCTCATAAACCGTTTTGCCGCTGAGCGTCGCATGTTGCATCTGATAAATTGCAGTAAATGCAGAAGTAACGAGGAAGTGTATCGGCAGGGGGCACAGTGCAGGGTGGCGGCTTCAAGACAGCGGTAGCTCCTAGTGCAAGGTGCAAGATACATCTGCAGCTCAAGGCAAAACGGGTCTGTTCCCGTGTTGTGTTCTGCATGAGCCACAAATCTAGGACCGCGGGGCATGTTCACTGCACAAGCCCCTTTTGAAAGGATACTGCAAAATACCAAAGAGAGAGCACGCACCTGAGTATGCATAGCCGCGTACGGTGTAGGGCTGCATGGTCAGCGGCACGATGTCATCATGACTGGGAGAGCTGATGGCTGCGTTTATGTTGAGCTCATTGATGATGAACTCCGGGCGGTACCACCAGCCTGCCCACCAGCAGAAATTATTCAGAGGGTCAACAACTCAATGAGAGGGTGAAGGGATCAGACAGAGGCTTGCACTGGGCTCTAGGGCTACGGACACAAGCAGACGGTGAAGAGATAGCGTAAGTGACTGCCGATAGACCCATGTGTTTGTAACGTTTTGTGCATCACTGGCGCGCTCATTCTGCACTGCTGCCTAGCCTCACCACGCACGAGCTGCAACACTGGTGTCTCACAGATCACCGTAGATCACAAGTTCAACTGTGCATCCAGCCCTTCACACTGAGCTGTGACAGAGCACCGCACATTGCAATTCCCATCCTCACCAAGGGGACAATATGAGTAAAGCAGTACTGGAGTTTTGTAAGGCAAGGGGGGGGATCCAAGATCGCACCCTCAGCCTTGGCCTTTTCCTGGTCGACGCCGGGCGGCAGCACGCGATTGTCATGGAAGTGGTAAAAGTTCTGGGACTCCTCCGGCGCAACGCTGATCTCCTCCAGCCACTTCACCATCCGCCCGCCTGCCACATCAGCCAGCCATGTCAGCGCCATGTCAGCGCCCAAATCTGGCTGCAGCCATGTCAGCTGCCACATCGGGCCGCTGCCACATTGGCTGCCATGTCATAGCTGCGGGCCAAATTGGCTGCCAGGTGAGTGATCCGTGATGCAAGGGAGGATGGACCATGGCGGTTGTCCAAGCAGATGTATCACGGTGGCGACTTGCAGTGCTTCTCTGCTGCCCTGTGCCTGCTCACAGACCCCTCACCTGCCTCTGGGAGTCTGCTAGAGTTTCAATGATACGACAGGCACCCCTATTGTTCTGTCCCAGGGAAACTGAACACGGGCAATGGCAGCGTTAGTTTCTCTTCCTGAACTCGCCGCAATAATAAGCAGCACAGGACCGTTGTTGTGAAGAAGGAAGCCCCAAAACGCACCAATGTGGCCGGGGATGATCATCCGGATGGGGAAGCCGTGGTCGGGCGCCAGAGTGCGCCCGTTCTGCTTGTATGCCAGCATCACATCGCACGCCGGGTCGCACGCAGTCGCGTAAGACAGACTCGTGCCGTATGATCCGTCCGCGCCCTGCGAGCACATGCGCGCAGCACGCCGTCACATGTGCTCTGACAAAGCCGCGCTGCAGACAGTTTAGCAAATGTCGGTCCTTAAATGCATGTGCCAAGCATCTTGCGCATGGCGGGTTACAACATAGGTGCCCCCTGCCTTGGGCTGAAGGGATTGCTGGCGCCAGATGCTGGAACTATTTTAACATACAAGTCTAGCAGCCTGGTCATTCTTGCGGATTACGCCTCCCAGCATAGGACTGTTGTGGTTTTAGCAATGGCAAAATGGTACAGCACATGCGTTCAGGGTTACAGCTTTGGTGCAGACCCTGCATCGGAGCAATTACAGTCTCATTAAAGTGCATGTGCTTGGGGAAGCAGAAGGGAACGCCGCCCCACCTGCGGCAGCTCCTTCTGGACCCCCCGGAAGTGCACGTAGCGCGCCCCTTCCATCGGGGTCTTTGCGCCGCAGTGCTTCAGCAGATCGCACAGCCGCACGCCCGTCCAGTAGGTCGTGCTCACAGCTGTGGGGCCCCAGTTGAAGCCCACGCTCTTCTTCACTATGTTCTGCTCCTTCCTCCGGTTGCCTGCGCGCAGGGTTGCTTGATTTCAAACAGTGCCAAGCCTGATTGGGAATAAAGTAACAGCTGCCGGATTTCTGGATATGTTGGCCTGTGAGCCTGTCCGTGCGGTGCTGGTCTGCCTTCTTCTGCAGAGAAAAGTTGGGCCACTATCTCCTCCTTCACGAAAGTTTTTCAAGAAAGCTGGATGCACAGAGCATCCAAGGGTCAGGCATGCTGATAAAATCCCTGATAAGAAGTCTGCCAATGATCACAAAAATGACCAAAAAACACCCGACACCGCTGAGAAAGGGGCAATAATGCCAAATGACTCACCGGCGCAGACAAGGGTGACTGGGATGGTGTAGCTGGGCAGCAGGGAGATGAGCTCGGAGATGCTGAATGACATGGGGTTGTCGACCATGCCAGTCACATGCACTCGGTGCGAGTCCCAGTCGAGCTTCGGCACCGCCCCGTGGTTGCGCACGTAGTGCAGTGAGACTGGAGTTATGAAGCCCTTCTCCATCAGCATCGGCATCGGCGGCTCGCAGTTGAGTGGATGCCTGCGCGCACCCGAGGGCTAAAGATCAGTAATCACTTCACTGTTATTACCAAGCAATGTTCCTGCCAGGAGGCAAGGGGGTTTGCAGACAAGCTGCAGGTGAAGGCTGTACTTCATAAGCTGCCTAACCATGCTTTCATAAGCTTTAAATGCGGCGATCACAGTGCAATCTGTGAGCAGTCTGCTTCCAGAGGAAACTCCAAATCAGCCACTCTTCTCTGCCTTCCAGGAGAATGTGGCAGCCAACCCTGCCAGAGAGTTTGGGAGAGGACGGTAGCATTCAGGGTTGCTTTAGCATCAGAGAAGGCTGGCTGCTCACCTGCCCGTTAGTCTGATTAGGTGCCGGTTCCTCTTGACCCACCTGCACCCCATGCATCTTGTCAGACGCACCAGACTCAGAGGTGCTAGATATTTGGAGCCCCCAACCAAGGACCTGCAATGCAAACTTCTTGTCCTCTAGAGCAGTGGCACAGCTGAGCACACAGGGTTAGTTTTGGAATGCAGCAGAAAGCAATCATTAAAAATTTTGCAACAGCATGTTAACCAGTTTGAAAGTATAATATTCGGGTACAACACCAATGCTTGGAAGCTGGGTCAGCCCTCTTTGTGGTGCAGACAGGACTGAACACTTTGCTGCCCTATTGCCAAGGGCAAAGGCAGCACCAGCTGGATCGGTGAACAACTCAGCATCCCATTGCATGTAAAGTTCTAAAACATGCTACACTGCATTCGAGAAGGTCAGATTCTGTGACAAACCTGTCAGGCGTGGCTGCATCTTTTGGGTCTACTTCTGAGGCTGGTTCGTGCCACTGCCATTCTGCATCGTCCGCTGTCAAGCTTGCTTCATCGTCGGGGCCAGAAAAGGAGGCCTCACTGGACTTGCTGTCGCTGCCATTGAGGTCCAGAAAGTTGACTTCTGGCAAGGTGCTAGTGGGCGATGGAGGGGGTGAGGGCTTCGGTCTGACGCTGGGCGCTTCCCTTTCCATGGTATGGAGGCTGTGTACCGAGTCGTAAATTCCATGTGGTTCCTTGCTGAGAGCCTTCTGCTCTACCAGCACGCCCTCCGGAGGTTCTGACTGCGCTGTGGCATCTGCTCGGTTTTTCCTCCCACCCCCGAGACGGCGCCCAATGAAACCCAGGCCGGGCACCATGTTGCCAGATACTGTAATCGGCTATATTGTTGTCGTCGGATTGCTCGTTGGGGATTGTTTGAGGTGGTATCGAGCAGCGCTTCCCTTCCACGTCTGGAGAATCTGGGCTCCGAAAGAGGGAACGTGAGACTCACATGGCTCAGATGTGGCAGTCCATGACGCGCTTTATTCTGGTCCCCGATTTGGCCCCAAATCCGGGGTAAAGACCACCCGCGTTTTTGGCGCTAGCCCCCAGGAATTTCGCCACTGCATGCTTGACAATCGATTGATTGTCCTTGAAGGTTGTCTACACCGCTTCAATCAAACCTTTTTGTTTTATCATTGCAAACCCAGGCGGGTACTTGGTGCACCGTTGTATTTGCGGTCCGGTCTTTTTTCGGTGGTAGATGACCTGCTGCTGCGGCCGGCCGGCTTGTGGGTAAATTCGTATACTGTCAGCACTCTAGTAAGCTGCAGCCCAGCTCCAAGCTGAGGCCACCACCTTATATATTTCAGGCCTGCTGGGCCAGCTGGGCCAGGCTCGCGGTCACTACTAGTCAGCAAATTTTCACAAGTCAACATTCTGGTCATCATGCGCCCTGTGGCACACTAGCGATAGCAGCGCATCCATCTGTCCATCTATTGCAAGCAGCATGCGTTTGTGCAACTCTCAACACTGCGACAGAATCCATTCCTGGCAGGATAGCATAGGCAATTACTCAATTTTCTAAGCAACATGCAGGTGCAGCAACCAGCTGGAGCCTTCATAGAGTCACTGTGGGCGCCTTTGACTGCTTCGTGACCACCACAAGCGCCTTCCAGTCCACAACAGCCCCTCTCCTCTCCAAAAACTCCCCAGCCTGCTGTGCACAGAAACTGTCTCAAGGCCATCGCACCTGCTTCCACAAAACTATTGCTCAGTTCCACTTTGAACATCTAGCGCTGGCATGCAGCAACACCCGTGCTCTGCGACGCAAGTGCACTGCGCGAACCTCAGGCAGGCAATCCTCACACAACAGTAATGCATTCTTACATGAAGAGTGCTGCATACAGTTGAACAATCCTGTGAGTACGGCATAGAACTGCATCTGAAGCCATCTTGCAAGATCCTGTGACAAACAAAGACCAAGTCCGATTATTTTTGAGGGATGGCGATAGTACAGCAATCGGGTGTCGTCACCTGCCGGAGGGTGTTGAACCCTAGGGTTCCTGCGACGGATGCGAGGGGCACGGAGGGGGAATACGCCGATAGCGCGGCCGCCAGCCGCACGCGCAGCCGCTCTAGCAAGACGTCCATCAAATATGGAGTCATGCGCGGCGCTGATGCGTACAGGTCCAACAGCTCGCATGCATCGCTGCGTGTGCAGGCCAGGCACACCTGCACAAATTGAATGCAATCAAAAGACAGTGCATACAATACGGACACTGCATGCGCCCGCCAGAGTGAGAAGAAGAGGCTGCCTATTTGCAGCTGGGATCGAGGGCATTTGTTTTCAGATTTACTCGCTGCGCAGTTGGGCACACTGGGTGCCGAAAACTTGCGATTAAGTCAAATCCAAAAGCTATGTTTTGTGGCAATTATGACTCAGCTGACAGCTAGCAGGCTTTGCTGCCCGTCTTTCTTAGCAGCCCTTCAGATGGGAATTTCGCACACAATGCTGATACCTTGTTCACTTTTAGGTCTTGGCTGTGACATGCATGTGACATTGGAGAGGTGAGAGGAGAAGTCACCCTGAGGGCGTGCTCCATGTAGGGGTGCTGCCAGGCTGTGCAGGGAACGCCGCGCAACTCCATGGCCAGCTGCTTGGGGTTGGTCACCGCCGCGTACAGCAGCCCGTACGCCATGAACTCCATCTCATTGCCCTCAATCTGCACCATCAGATCTCAGTGATTTAATGGACCTCAGAACAGTTCATTCATTGCTCTGTCATTTTTGGTAGTAAAGTCTCGTCTCAGGCATCACCCACTTCAATGTGCAGTGCCACTCGGCAGCCTCCTCCCAGCCCCAAAAGTGTGGTCATAAAGTGCCTAATGACCTCAAGTGAGAGGCCCAGAGAAGAGAAATTCAGCATCAGAAGGCAATGAATGACGAGTTCAGCAGTAGAAGAGCCGCCTGCACCTTGTCAGCATACAGCTGCTGCAGCAACGACAGGCATGGGTTGAACTCTGCTAGGTCTCCCTGCTCGAGCGCTGCACCGACAGAACGCCATTTTCAGTCTTCTTGAAAACACCGCGCACCACTACATGCCTTGATGCCATTCTGGGAGGTTTTCTGAGCAGTTGGATCACCTATGCGGGCATGCGTTTCGTACACGTGCACTGTGAAGTCGTTGCGGATGAGCTGCACCGTCAGGTCCTGCCGAATGCTCTTCAGCTGCTCGCATGCATACTCATAGTCTGCATCCTGTGCCATGCAATATCCACAGCCTTTGAAAGTTCACACATAGATGCAGCTGCCTTGCAATCAAGTGCTGAAACCATTCCGCTAATGCAATATCCATGATGTGCACATACGGATGATCATGCAAACTTGCATATTTCTAATATCCCATGGCGACCAATGGCAAGCCCATCAGAGAGGCATAGGTGCACTTTAGTGGCAAGCGCCATCTACAGAGATTCACTGCCACAGAGATACAAGTCCCCCTACTTTCCACAGGCTTGATGGGGCTACTCAGGGCCACCCTCTGATAGCTGCTTGCAACGGCATAGCACAATCACGCATGTGCAGTGTGCCTGAACAGCCGATATCAAGCCAGATGAAAGTCGGAGAACTAAGTAACAGCTCACAATTTTGTGGGGGGTTAAGGTGGCAAGCAAGTAAAGGGGAGTAAATTCCACCTGCATCCACCGCTGCTGCACATGTTTGAGAGCCTTTTTCAGGACGGCCGGCGGCCGCACGGCATCGACTGTCGGCATGGAGGTCAGCCGCAGGTACTCCTTTTCCAGCTGCTGGTTCTGGCCATACACCGCCTGCTTCCCCTCCGATCGCGCCGCCTGCAGAGTGACTGCCTCCTGCGCCCCATAACAGATATACCGCTTGATGCTGATCTCCAGTGGGTGATCTTCTTAAACAGGTCTGATCTAATGATGTTTGGTCTATGTGGCTTGCTCTGCATGCATATACTGCGCCAGAGAACACCGGGCTGTGACTCTTGTTGATATGTCCGCTGGTTGCTATGCTAAGGAGTCACGGGTGATCAAGGAACAAATGCGAAGATTGGCAAAAGACCAATCCTTGCAGTATTTCTTGACAAGGCGTGCCCCCCCAGGCTCACAATCCATACCATGCTGCAAAGATAGTGCAGCACATCCAAGAAGCGCCAGGCGTCTGGGTGAGTACTGTCTAGGACCAGGTGAAAGCCTCGGCTGGTGTCAGAGGGGTAAGAGATGGCACACACCTGCAGAGGAGCGGAACTCATGCATTCCTGAAATCGGGCGGCTCGCTGCTGCCTCCTAGCCTCCTCCTCAGGTGTCCTTGTGACAAATCCAAGGATACCTGCAGCCATGCCCGCCCTTCATACATGCCCATGCATGCCAGGGTGGTGGGATGTCATCAGGCGCCATGGTGGGCTTTCAAAGGTGCATGCATGGGTGATATTTAATCAGCAGCTACCTGGCAGACCAGATTTGCCCGCTGCTTTGAAAGTGTGTTGAGAAGTGGCTGCCTTGGAGATTGTAGATGTACTGACAGCTGCACCACATGAGCCGTGTCAGCAGGGCAACGCATAAATGGGGAATCTTGGTCCATTATAGTGGTAAGAGAGGATCAACTCCAGACGCTTCACCCGCTGGGTGGCCATTGGTCTGCAGGCCAGGCAGCGAGTCAAGTTTGGCGAGGCTGCCCTCAAGTTTATTCAGCAGGCGAGCTTTCTTTTCTGGGGGCACCCCAGGTTGCTGCAGCTTCTTTGTGAGCTTAAGGATCTTCTTCTTCGCTTGTACTTCTGCATCTGGACCGAATGCATCTGACTGCATGAACAAACGGAGCAGTGAGTGACATGAATCACCCCATTCACAATCTGACAAAAAGAGGGGTAGCCACATTTTGCGTGATCCTTCTATTCTGCGCGTCACCTTGGCATTTCTGTTGCCCCTTTTATCGACTGCACTCTCCTCTATCCTCTTCTTCTTTCCCATAAGATTGCACTTAGTCCTACTATAAAGCTACCGGTAGCACACAAATCGCATTCATCCAATAAAGAACGTCAATTATTTTTATTAGTGATTCTTGATTGTGTCGGGCATGGTATGACCATTCCTGCAGGGTTGAAAGGCGATCTGGATTTTGAAAAGCGCTGAAGAGTTGCTAAAATAAATGAGCAAGGTACATATATAACTTTAATATATAGACAGGTATATTTCTCAAGATTACTAGAAGAATGAATACGGAATGGGATTGTGCAAGCAGAGCAATGATTTGGGCATTTTGCTGACGGCAGGGTGACTTCATCATGATCGGGTGTGGCCCTTCATGTGCTTCCAATCCTCCCACAGTCACTTCCTTATTCTTGACAGTTGATCTCCCAGTCCAAAATTCTGCTTCATTCCATTGAATCTACGAGAGTCAAAGACTCTGCTGAAAGCGTTTCATAGGTACAGAGGAAGAGATCTGAAGTCTAGTGATCTGAAGAATTGACTCGGTCGTTACAATGTGAATGAGTGCTCAAACGGCACAGTCTTAGATTTTTACACCAAAAATGACGACTGCGAAGGCAGCACAGCGATCTTGCGGTCTCCTGTCGAAACAGCAAAGACTTGCTCCTGGAGGCATGCGTCCAGCTTTTGTTGCACGGATACTGGGCTGCAGACGCATCTTAGACCAGCCCTCTGGACATATTAATAGAAGGATGGAGGGGAGCGTGAACTCTTGCAGGGGGCGATTGGTATGCACTGCAGCAACAAGCACTTCAGAGACAGTGACTCAGGAGTCGAAGTCAAGGCTGCCTCAGGAGCCTGCTGCACCTCGGAGGTATGCATTGCGACTCCGTTGCAATATCGATGTAGCTACAAGGGTGCATTTCTCTTGGTGCAGCAAAGTGGCAGGGGTTGCCAAGGAGGGCACTCAATTGGCTGGTGGTCCTCTCACAGGCAGAGAGTCTTCTCAGGGGTCCAGCCCACTGGGACGCTCCACTTAGGCAACTATTTGGGAGCCATCCGAAATTGGGTGAAGATGCAGGATCTGTATGGTGAGCCCCAACGCTGAAAGCTCCCTATAATCTGATGTTTCGCAACTCAATTGACCCTTTTCTTATCATGGTCTACCTGAAGCAGTTGCTGACTGCATGGGGGTGCATGTGCACGCAGACACCTTCTTCTGTGTGGTGGACATGCATGCGATCACAATGCCACACGAGCCCCGAGACCTTCTAGAGGCGACTAGGAAATCCGCTGCGCTGTACCTAGCATCCGGCATCGATCCTGATAAGGCCGCCATCTTTGTTCAGTCCCACGTCAGCGCCCATGCTGAGCTGGCCTGGCTGCTGCAGTGCTACACGCCCATCGGGTGAGTTCTATAGGCTGACTGTGCAAACAACAGGGGTCAGGTGGACACAATGCAGTTGGAAACTTGATTCGCCTAGTGCAAATAGGATCTTTGTTTGCATTGTGTGTCCAGCTTAGGCACCAGTCATGTGTGGAGCTAGGATGATTTTGAAGGGCATGAGAAAGCCCATGGTGCATGACTACAGGTGGCTCAGGCGCATGATCCAGTTCAAGGAGAAGTCACAGAAGCAGGTCTGATCTGCGGCCAGCAATTTTCAACCTGCTCGTTCTTCCACATGCCATGCAATGTCCTGCTTGCTGCAAAGCATACTGGCTCTTTTCACTGCATGACATGACAAAAGAATGGGGCTTTGAAACATGGTGTGCTCTCAGAATGCTGAGGAGGTCGGGGCTGGGCTCTTGACTTATCCTGTGCTCATGGCTGCTGACATTCTTCTGTACGGCACAGATCTTGTCCCCGTGGGTAAGACCCAGTCTCTACTTCCTACCTGAGCACCTCCATTTTGTACAAGATCAAGCATAACCCATGTTGTGATTATTTATACCTCAAATGGTGAGGCCACAACTGACCATCATCTACTGGGCTTACCAGAGGGACGCAGCAGAGGAGAGTGGCTGTATTCAAATCTAAATGTGTGTGTATTGAACAGGTGAGGACCAGAGGCAGCACATAGAGCTGGCGAGGGACATAGCGGAGCGGTTCAACTACAAGTTCGGGGGGTCAAAGTGGAAGAAGCTGGGCGGCCGCGGCGGCAAAATATTCAAAATCCCCGAAGCTTTTATGCCCCCGGCCGGCGCGCGTGTCATGTCCCTTTCGGTGCGCCTGAGCTGTCATGCCTCCTGGCTGGAGGGGATATAATCCACACGCAGTGTGTGGCCAGATGTTGCCAATCCCACATTGTTCTGGCCACCCCTTTGGCAGTATTTGCAATAGACATTCAAGGGGATGGAAAGCTTGTGTGGATCTGAGCATATTCTGCCTTGCCTTGCTCTTGTCGAGCATACTCAATCGCGAATTCTGCATTTGAAGTCAGACATCAGACTTTAGTGGAAGGTGCATCACATAAAAGTTAAGGCATCATGGGATGTTTGACAACAGATGCATGGAATGCAGGATGGCACGAGCAAAATGAGCAAGTCTGCAGAGTCGGACGGGTCCCGCATAAACTTGCTTGACCCGCCAGACGTGCTCGCCAACAAAATCAGACGCGCAAAAACAGATGGTAAGCGCTGCTTCGGAATTGCCCAAAGGCCCCGCACATCTTGTCTCACTCTGAATTACTGCCTTCAAATCAGGAACCTGTAGCCCTAATATAAGGAACCTGCAGCCCTTTGCATGAAGAACTGAAGGGTCCAAAGTGGCATCTAATGTCTTCAGGAGTGCCGTTCTGAAGTGATGTGTTTTCTGGTGTGCAGCGTTCAAGGGATTGGAGTGGGACAATCCTGACAGGCCAGAGGCCACCAACCTGATCACCATCTACTCACTCGTCACTGGCATGAGCACAGTAAGGAGCTTTTCCCTATAAACCATGACAACTTTAAAATGCTGCCCTGGATTGGATGAGTGCGCGTTTGCATGGGCGTGAAGTGAGAACCGCAAGAATCGGTTCTGCACATGATCGCCTTGCTAGCTGGCAACTGTCTGTGCGCAAGCATCTGGCTTCGGCATCTGGCTTCTGGCTGCAGAGGACTGTCTGTAATGAGAGAATGGTACAATGCGGCTACACTTACAGACAGAAGCTCAGCTACAGGGTTGTGTTGCATGGATGACACAGACCTGCAGGAAGCAGCAGCTGGAACTGCACAGTGTGCCATGCATGACATGTTCTCTGTTGGGTGCCTGTGCAGGGGGCTGCGGTGGAGGAGGTGTGTGATTTGTCCTGGGGAGAGTTCAAGCCTCGCCTGGCAGATGCGGTGTGCATATCCCTCTTTTCACACTGAACACATGCTGTCAAGAAATTTCGCACCAACCTTGACAAAACTCTGGTGTGCACCCCTGCTTCAGGACTACCGTTTTGGCACATTTTTGTTGCCGGCCTTAGCTCAGGATTGATGTTCAAGGGTTCTTGATGCATGCAGAGCAGTGCTCACATTAGAATATGTGCTGGCAGGTCGTTGCGCATTTGGAGCCACTGCAGCAGCGCTACAAGCTCATTATGGAAGATGAGCACTACCTGGACGAGGTCCTTGCTCAGGGCGCCGGTATGCTGTCACGCTTGCCATGCACTTTATGGCATGTCTGCCTTAGCTGTATGGTTCAAGCCACAGTGCTCTGCAACTTGCTTGTATTTGGTGCATCACCATAGGAATGGGCGGGGTTTACTTGCTTTAGACAACCTTTGAAATCCTAGTCTTTTGTAATGTGCAGACAAAGCGGAAGAAGCTGCAAACCGGACACTGAACAATGTCCGACAGGTACGCTCATGGTCTGGCACATGCCCTGTATTCTTACCTTGTACTCTCCCTGACCTGTCTATAGTTCTATCTTGCATTCCCTTGGCGGGAAGAGGCTGACACTGAGTCTCCTGGTTAATATAATGCAAGGTCCAAAGGAGGTCACATCAGGCAGGGAGGTGAGGGATTTATACTGGAGCCCATGCTGATGGCCTTGCTTGCCTGCGCAGGCTATGGGCTTCCAAGCAAGGGTGAGAAGGTAGTTAACACGTGGGGAATGTGTGGCACACAATTTCCTTGTGGCGATGCGCAGCGCTAGCTACAAGCTGCTCATATCATTAGTAGTGTGGGACTTGCTTGAGACTTTCAGGTCACCAGGCCGTTGTGGGAATAACCAGAATTGATTATTGCCATGCGATTGTAAAGCAGATTCCGGCGTGACTGCTGTTTACCATCATCCTTCAAGTAAGTTACTACGGTGACGTCAGGGCGGGCCTGGGTTTGGTCGACCAACCCCGCTCCCTAGAATAACCTGCAAATGCGCAACATGCAGGCTGTACTTCATGCAGCGTTAAGCATCACTCAAAATCGAGTTCTTCTAAAACATCAATCCTTCCATTCTGGCTGTCACTTCAAATTGTGAAGGTCAAGGGCTTCAAGCTATAAGAATTGTCCAGCATGGCAATCACAACAAGGGCAATCTACGATCATGTTCGCAATGCTGCTAATTCTGCCCAGATGTGGGAATACGAGCAATCTCTCTGCTCAGATTGAATTACTCAAAGGGACAGACGTCGATGGCATGTATTTGCAGTGGGGAACTCGCCAAGTTCGACATCCTCACAGGCATTGCACCCGGGACCTCTGACCATGGTTGAGGTCGACAGTACTACGTAGTTTTATCCAACAGTATCTGGCAGATCGGTAAGATTCTTCAAATGCATACCATTCGCCGACCTCTCACAGTACAAGAAAAAGCGCAAGCACCTAGAATGCTTGTGCAGCTGTGCACTTTTGACACAGCAGACGCATGTTATATTGTCAATGTGTTCTCTGACTCTGAAACATAGTCGAGCTGTTTGCAACATTCTGAAGCCTCGAGCACCTCTGCTCTGCACAAAATAGTGTTGAAGAATTGTAAGCGCACTTCCTCAGCGCCTGGCAGGCATCGCGAGCTGCTTAACTATAACATGTCAATCACAGGTAAAGAGCCACGATACCGGAACGTATTCGGTGCTTCTGAACCTTGCACTATGGCGGCATTCTTAGGCAGCATGGGCACAGACTGGCTGCTAAAGAGGGCCTTCAAATTCATGCTGAAGCGCAACCTTGGGTGCCTGCTACGGAATGAGGTAAATTATTTTATTCTTGGCTCTCTACGAACCATGTTCTTGTGCTTGCACTCTGACACCTGTGGTAAAGTGGCACCAAATGTTCTGGGCCTGCTTTTCGACAGGTAAGTGAAGTGTCTGAGATCATAGAAAGCTTTGTACTTGAGTAAAGCATGGCAGGAATAAATAGAGACGTTTGCTTGCAGGTGGACCTGGACATGCTCAACGTGTCTCTGGGCACCGGCACTCTTGAGATTCGCTCTGCGCTCTTGAATACAGAGTACTTGGATGCTCAATTGGTGGGTCTTGTACTGCTGTACCTCCTGCCTGCTTCCCAGTAGACATCTGTTTCCACACCTCTGCTGCAGCTCGCATACTTCTGTCCTGCTTCTCTCACGCTGCGCTGCTGCAGATCCTGCTTCCTGGCAAGCACTCAAAGGCCTCAATGGCACTGAAACAATTGAGGAGTTTTTATGCATGCTGCTTGTGATTCTTGGTGTTGCAAATCAAATGGAAGCGAGCCATGCTGCACTCTGCAGGGGTCGCCATACTGGGAGATTGCGGCCGGCTATGTGGGGGCTCTCAAGGCGGAGATTCCCTTCACAAACCTGTACAGCCAGGCAGTCAGCCTGACACTGGACGAGGCACTGCTGACGCTGCGCCCCCGGTCCAAGGCTCGTCCCCCAGCGGGGGCTGCCGGTCCCCCCAATGAAGCCTCATCCGGCTCTCCAGGTGTGCCCTTGTAACTGGCATGTTCTGCTTGACAACCCACTGGAATTTTGAGCTGCAGTGCTTGCATCACCCATCCCACATGACAGAGTCAGTAGGGTGCATGAATGCAGCACATCAGAGCATGGCGCTTCGTTCCACTTGGCAAATATGTTGTGCAGGTCGATGTGGAGTTCATGATTTGGAATTTGTGAATACAGGGATAGGTTATAGGGAAGGAGTGTGGTTTCGCTTGCTGTTACTACTCCAATGGGCTCTATGGGTGCCATCCGTGACATGTTATTTGCGTAGATGGGAGGAAAGAGCACCGACTTGTATATGGCACAGGCGCAGGCATGGAGCCCGGGGGCGAGGACTCGTTTGGCGAGGAGGGGCCGGCGGGCTGGGATGACTACGGCTTTGGGCAGGCCACGGTAGCCGACGGCGTCAACCTCATAGCGGGCGGCATCGAGAACGTGCTGCAGCGCTTTCGTCTGCAGGTGTGCATGCATGCGCTCAGCGCTGCCTGGAACGGGTAGTCCTTGCGTGATCAGCAATGACAGTGTGGCGCTCTTGCCGGATGACATCAATTGTTGGCATGACACCCTGACGTTTATGCTGGCTGGTCCAAAGAGGAGCGGTGGTATGACTCTCTGTATGCACTGTCCCATGTCTGTATTTGAAGCTGCAAAAGGATAATCGCTCCTGCCAGGGCTCTTGTTGTTCATCTGCAGCGTCTGAACCCACCATGAGACAATTCATACAAACAGGGCCTCATTGTGCAAGCTCATGGTGTGTCATTTTGGTCTTGAGTGTTGTCGTGAAGGTTCTGAAACAAATGTTTCTGCATTGTACAGGCGCGCAACATAACGCTGAGGATAGAGCTGCCACCGCTGGATGGAGAGGACGGCCCAGCTTCACTGGTGGTTGTCCGTTTGGATGACCTCACCTATGCAGGTGAGGCACCTTTGCCATCTACTGCCGCAATACTTGCATGGCTCTTAGAGAGTCCCTTCCTCTGCTCCATTTTTGCATTGATCTGCACGGGCCCTACAACCTGCAGGAGGAGGATAAAGTAGTTAAAACAAAAAGATTGTTTGATTCACGTGGATTGGTTTGGCTTGCTGGCAGCATGAGTAATGTTTGACAAGGGTTACTAACCATGCAGGGGAGGCGACGCCAGAGATGACGGCGCCCATGCCGGCGGCGATGAGGCTGCAGAAGCTGGTCACCTTCGCCGGGCTCACCGTGGAGCTCTTCGAGGACGTACAGGAGGTAAGTTCAATTTCCTGCCCTACCCACGAAATTGCTTGCAATGTAATTGTGATGCTTGAATTTTGAGCTTGCCTGTGAGCATGCTTCCATAATCCTGTGCAACCGTGCAAATGCATGACTCTTCTTGATGTGAGGAATTGGATGGCTGCATCATCAGCTGTCGCTGGTGCCATCCACTTCTTACATAAGAGATGTGGTGCATGCCACGCCTATTCATTACATATTGCTTTTCTCAAAATTCCTACTATCCAAAATGGGGTCTTCATCACATAATGGAATCTGTACCTGCTCAGGCGCCTGCAACCAAGGAGCCCGACGCCGCAGCCTTCAGCCAGATGCTCACTCCGGCAGTTGACCCAGAGCAGGAGGATATATCTGCGCACGAGCCTAGCCTGACACAACATAAGGGCGCTACTGCGGCCACGGCATCACAGGAAACCCCAGAGAGCGAGCGCGCGCACCACAGCAGCACCGGAGACATTCTGGACTACAGGGAACCGCTGAGAGGGTGAGTCAAACGCCTTGCAAAAGTGCATGCACAAATGAACAGCATGTAATATTCTGCTCTGCGTGAGCGCCGAGGGCTTACTGCACATGAAATTGCTGTCACCCTTTTTCCTTCTAGCGCGTGAGACCCACCGCGCCCTTGCCAGACTTTCCATAGTAAAGCTTTCCGCAGCACGGTAGGCAGCAGCTTCTTTCTTGACAGGCATCGCAAAGTCTCGTGGAGGAGATGTCCCACTTGGCAAGATCTGTCAAGACGCGATTTTCATTTGCTGATTACTTACCCCCCATTGCCGACTCAGGAGCTGGACGGATCTGGGGAGCGATGAGCCGTCGACCCCGATAGGGCAACGGCCGCCCACAGAGGCTTTCACTCTGCCATCCGCTTCTTCGCCAACGCTTTCGCCGTTTGTAGCGTCGCCTTTTGCGCGGCAGGCCCAGTGCTCCTTCACCTCTGCCGATGACGACGCACTATCCGGTGAGCAACTTTTGATAATATCACTGCTTGTTGGGACCCATTTTGGGCTGACAGGTTTGCACCTCTTATGCTATCATGCAATGCCTGTGCAAGGCGTCCCTCCCTTGAGACTGTATCGGTGCATGCATTTTGGAGCTTGGCCCAAATGCCCCGCCCACATTTAGACTGGTTTAACGGCCGATCCCCAACATGTCAGTACCAGATCTCATCACCATAGGTAGCAACATCGTGCATGCGCAACGATCCATGGGATTGTGTGATGTGTGTATCTGTCTGCGGCGCTAATGGGTCCTTGCAGTGTTGCCACTGCATGTGTCGGTGAAGGTTGTATTGTGAAATGTGCAGAGGGGAGCGCAGAAGGAGAATCGGACGAGGCGGGTGACAGCAGCCACGTGATCATATGCAGCGCGGCGGGCGTCGGCTGCTCGGGGCGGCTGCGGCTGCTGCTGACGTGGCGCGCACAGTCGCAGCTGCACCCCGACATCGACGCTGATTTCACCCTGGACCCTCTTCAGGCACGGCGAATTCCTATCCCCGTCTGAGCACTCCTTGTTGTTTTAAATTGAGTCGCAAACCGACTGGCGGGCTTATTGATCTTCTTAGGAAGAGGATGGCAGGCTCATACAGCATGTAAGACGACCTGCCGGCGCCATCAAGGAAGGCTTGGTCCACGATGCTCGACCATGATGTCATGGTCAAGGATCGCTTGGCTGACCTTCCTGGCCTGTGCAGGCAGGATACATGCCTGACATGGCCTTCTCTCTGTTGGACCAGGCGCAAGGCAAACACGCTTAGAAACTAACGGATGCAATATCCAGTAGATTGCCTAAAGGCACGCCTCAAATAATTCAGAACTTTAAAAAAAATCTGCAGGTCCAGCTGCACCCGCACCACCTACCGCTGCTCGTGCACCTGACCGGCTGCCTCGGCGCGGCCGCGGCCGCATCGGCGGCTGCCGCTCGGGAGTCGCCGGCTGCTGCGGCGGAGGCCGCGGAGCCGGCGCCGGCCGCGCGGTCCATCATCGAGGGCATGCTGCTGCCAGACACGACCGCTTTTGCCACCGAGTTTATCTCCCAATCCTGGGGCTACGGCCGCGCGTCTGCACACGCGGACAAAACCCAGGTGGATCAGCCATTCGATCCAGCACCAGCCATTTTTTTTGAAAATTGAGAAATTTGCTTTTTAAGATTTCTGACAGTGTTAAGATGTATTTCCACCAACATGAAGCAGCTGCTTTTCGTCTCCCTACCAGCGCCTTGCCACCACTGTGCTGCATCCTATCACCATAAAGTGATTCAGAGCTCTTGGGATTGTTATGCAGAAGGTGATAGGTTGCAGCTGATGTGCGCTTCCGTTTGTATTGTACCATGCTGTAGCCGCCCTTCTGGGCCTCATGAAGTCTGTGCCTGCCTTGTGAGGGAGACCTGATCAGGGGCTAATGAGGGGTGCCATTCAGGCGCTGCAGGAGACAGTTGGCCCGGACGAGTTTTTCGACGCGCTGGCCAGCATCCGCAGCAGCGTGTCCAGCTTCGTGACAACTACTGCCGCGTCGCTGCGCGCGTCCGACGCCGGTGACTCGTCCTTCGCCAGCGCCAGATCAGGCGCCTCTGGGGGACCCCCCGCCGGTAGCGCCAGATCTGGCAGCCTCGCCTCTGCGCCGTCTGCCGCCCGCCCCGGCAGCGGCCATCCATCTGAGGCACACAGGTGCGCCAGTTGTGTTCTAGTACTTTCCTTTGGCAGAATATGCACTGAGGACTATCCTGCAGGGTCACATGTAAATCCGCAGAGGTCTGGGGCTCAGATACTTAATGGCGGGTCCAATATCATCTCCCTTTAGAGTGTCCTCTCAATTGCAGCTCTGATAATGCATGCGTGCATCAAAGAAAAGATGCTGAAAATCATTGAATATCTGCAGCTGTTAAGCTGTACATTTGGCTGCAGCTGGGTTCATGCAGATGCATTTAAATAGCAATTCTGATGGCGGCTGCGGTTGTGTGCAGGAGTGCCAGCGAGGAGCCGCCCGTGCTGGAGTCGCTTGGGTGGCAGCTGCGTGTGAAAGCTGGCGACATTTCCATAGTGCTCTGGTACCCAGAAGACGCCCCCGGCTGCAGCGTCCAGGTCAGACCACTCTCAACACCCTCGTACATTCTGCACAGTGCTTTTCTCTGCATCTCACGCTACAACTTTAGCATGGTTTGCCAAAGGTTCAGACACCCCACATGCATGTTCTGGCACCTGCTGCTAACAAGCAGCTTCTGAGGGTGTGCACAAGCTGGTCAGCAGTTTGTAGGTCAGCAATCTGCAAGTGATGCTAGATTCTGTGCTTTGGGCTCCTCTGCTGGCATTACGATGTCACCCTGCCCAACACATGCTGAGACAATTGTCCTACTGTGCTCAACAGGTGGATGCTGCGCTTGGGGCGGCCTGCGACTACAGGGCGCGGCTATCCATGGAGTGCTGCAACCTGGACCTGAGTGTATCTGCAGGGCCCAAGGGCGACGTGGAGGGAACGCTGCGTCTGTGGCGCCTGGAGGCCGTCGAACACATCCCGGCAGCCGCCGGCGCCGCAGCCGCCTCTGCCACCGCGCTCGAGGAGGTGCGGTGTTTGCATGTCTCATATCTGAATTTGCCTGATACTTTCAGCATCAAGGTCTTCAGGTGGCTGGGGAGGATCTGATATATAATACTTGTCCTTTGGCTTCGACTTAGGGACTTGAATTTTCAACGTGCCAGCCGGCATGCCCCTCTGAAGCTGTGAAGCAAAATGAAGTGCTATGTACAATTCCCCTGACGTTACAGCAGCAATGGAGCTCCATGCAACTACTGCCTGATGCTGATGGTACTTCATAATGCCATATACAGGTCATCAGGGTGCCGGAGGTCCTCCCTCCGGCGGCGGGGGGCACCAGGCCTGTGCCGTCGTTCGCTGGCGTTTCCGTGCTGCCGCTCAAACGCTCGCTGTACAGCTCCACTCTGAGCCAGCTTTCTGCGCTCTCCGCCTCATTCGGGCCTATCACTGCTGCCCAGCCCCAAGTGCAGGTAGGGGCGTTGGGTTCTGCGCTTTCCTGTTGAAGTAATGTCTCTGGCATGTTCCAGAATCTCTGATGTAGTGATTCTGACTATCGCAAAGTATGCACTAAGAGTGATTTTTTGGTACATGCCATTGACATCTGTGCGACATGATCCTGGAGTAGTTGTCTTTAGACATTTTCATTGGAAGTCACCCACCCACAGCGCGCTCTCTGCTCGTGGCCTTGCAGTTTCTCTATGTTAGTGTGACATGCATGTGCATGGCATGTGCAGATCTGGCCAGTCATCGCTGTGGCGGGAGGGCACGCCGCGGACGGAGGCACCCCAAGTCTGTCCATGGCTCTCACTGGCACCGGCACTGGTGCGTTTTTGTTTCTTCACATAATTTTGTTCCACTGTTATGCACATGGCTGAGCCTATGTCACATGATCCATATCATTACTGCAAAGTGCAGCTTGTGTCATGCGCATGTGCTGAGACCATTGTTAATGGTCTCAGCACAGCAGCCGGTATGACTGTGTGAGAGATGACCCTGATGCTGCTGGCATGCATTTGACTGGTGGAGAAAGATCCCAGAAGACCGAAAAGCAATTATCCAAGTCTGGCTTGACGTACGTATTCCTAAAAAACTGGAGAATGTACAATGATAATGATTACAAAATACTAATGTATCAAGTTTGCATATGAAATGTTCTTGTGACTATGGCTTCAGAGGGAGCTGAGGTGGCGGTGGCGCTGAGGACAGTCAGCATGTGGTTGAGCCTGCCGCTGCTGCAACGTATGGAGGCGTTCCTGTCCCTGCTCTCACTGCACCAGCAACAGCTTGCAGCCGCCGCCGCAGCCGTCGCAGCCGATACCGGGTATGTGCCATGCTGGCCTGTGTTTTCTCGGTGTGCACATGTGCGAGTACCAGAGCAGTGAAGACCAGAGCATCAGCTATGTCACGTGATTGTCTTTGAGGGAAGATCTGATGTGCTGAAGTAACCTGCAAATAATGGCCGTCAAAGGCAAAGAGCGGATCAGGCATTCCAGAGCATCCATTGGCTGGTAGAGCAATGAGGGACTGTTGATGCCACCCTTGCCCTTGACAGAACACTGCATGGCCCGTCTCTTATTACTGCGGGTGGTACACCACCAGGTAGATACTTGGAAATCAAATTATCGGCTTTTCACAAATGGTGCATTATTGGATTGCAGGGCTGCTGGGTGTGGGATGCCGTCCCGGGGGTTAGATGATTCCAGGTACCATGCAGAGACTGCGCTGGACGCCATCCTCGACGACCTGCAGGTGTGAGCATGCCTTTTCTTACTTGAAAATCATAGTCCACTGATGGGGTGCGTACAGATCCGGATGTCGAGCATGGTACATGAGATGGTTGGTTTGATTTGCGTTTGCTGCACATACAGATGGATTCACCTTTACATAGCGCCCCTTGGAAGTAGTGATTACACATTAGACTCTGCTCTGATCTCTTCTGGGTCAGAGCTTCCTACATTTTTAAATTGCTGCTTTCAAGATTAGCTTTGCGAGGCTGAAGATCCTCCCTTGCAGGCTTCATCCTTGCCCATGCTGTCGTGGAATTATCCAAGCGAGCTGTCGTGAATATTTTTGCCAGTCAATCCACCCTCCCATCAGTCATCGGAAAGGAAAGTCCGTGTAAAAGCTCACCACAATTGCCACAGGAGTTCCAGGCGGGAGAGGAGGGCCACGCGCGCGGCGGCGGCCGGGGCCGGGGCCTGACCGTGGCATGTGCGGTGCCAAGGGTGTGCGCTGTTGCTCTGCTGCCGCCGCCGCCGAATTTCCCCAACGCTCCCGTCTGCCACGGCTACAGCTATGTCGTGGCTGAGCTCTCCAGCGTTCCCTCCCTCGAGGTGACTCATCGACTTCTAATATTTACACGTGCTTTGGCATCTACTCGCATAGTCAATGTTGTGATGTATACTCTATCGAAGCTCCTTTCTGAATCATCTCTGCTGTGCCTGGTGGTTGGCTTAGGAAACGACCATCCGTGCTCAAACTTTTATTATTTGTCGTGATGGGTACACTCTTCTGGAACCAGTTAAATTAAAAGGTGTGGGTGTGTGTGCAGGGGAGGGCGCAAATGCCAATGTTAAAGCTCAGGAACGGTGGGGACTCTGTATGGGAGATGGAGGCTAAGGTTGGCCGCGCCAAGGCCTACCTGGTCGGCAGTCCCTACGCGACCGACTTTGGCTTCTCAAATGTCCTCCAAGGGCCGCTGCAGGTGAGTCAGCCTTGGCAATACAGCATGTTGCTGCAGCAAATTTCCCTTGGGGAATCCTTCTTACCACTTGCTGGTCCTTCTTCCATTCTTGGCAAGCACCTTTCAGCATGTTTTGTTTGGCAAGCTCTTCTCTGCATTTCCTACCCCACACAAGAACGCACAGTAGGCTCAGACGATATACCGTAACGTCTTGACTGAAAGTTTGGTGTTGAATTCAAAGGCGAACTGCGTGGTGGACGTGGTGGCGCCATCAGAGCAGCAGCCGGTGGCGGTGACAGCCGAGGTGCGGTGGTCCGGCGGCGTTGCCTCCTCGCCCCAGCTCATCGGCAGCACCTGGGCGCGCGTGCATGCCCATGCCAACGAGGCCGGCGACAGCAAAGGTGCTGACTCATCCGGTCATGTATCTCCAAATTGCAGCTCAAAAAGACGCGATTGGTGCTTCTGTGTGGACCCAGGTAGGTGGGGCGTAAAATAGATTCCCTATCCTCCAGGTGCAAGCCTCGAGTCAGCCTCTAGGCGCAGGCCTCAATCCTTACAATTGATTTGCAGGTGCGGGCCTCGAGACGATCCATTTCCAAGACGCCGCAATTGCATCATCGCCGCTGCGCATCCGGCTGCAGGCGCCTGAAGTTCTGGCAGACATTGCACGGGTAAGACACAGCTCCCTGTGTTGTCAATCTGCAGTCCTCTTCCATCTGAATGTCCTGTTTGGCCTTCTCAAAGTGGCCTGTGATGACGGAGAATCTACTGGAGCATTGCACCTTTACAAATTTGTCATTTTTTCCTCTTCCTGGCCTAGTCTGACTGTTTGATGATCTGGCGCCAGGCGGACTTGGCGGGGCTGTGGCAGCTGGCGGACGCGGTGCTGAGGTGGCGGGTAGCTGCCGCCGAGCTGGCAGCTGCTACCGTCGGGGAAGCTGCGGTGGTCCCGGCCGCCCAGACCGCCATCCTTGTTGAAGCCGGCGTCAAGTGCAACCTCCAGCATGTCACACAGGTCAGCTTGCTGAGCCCTCACTGATGCTAGAGCTCATCTTGTCATGTCAGCAAGGTGATCCTGTCAGCAATGTGGCCTTTGCCTGCAGATTGGCAATTGCTTGTGTCCATCTCTTTCTCCTCTATGAAAGGTTTGGACTCGTGCCTGCAATAAGATCCTCTAGCATCTATTGCAAGCATCTGCCCAACTCCTCTTACATGAGATATTTTGAAGAACGCACACAGTTGTCAAGAGGGAAGCAGTCAGTCATAGTCTCTCTGCGCTGTGTCACAATCGCATGCTGGACGTGGGCCGCTGTGACAGTATTTGCCACTGTAGAGGTAATTCTATTTATATGCAGGGATTGGAGGTCGACATGACGCGGCGCAGCGCAACGGCGTTCCTGGTGGACGTGCAGGAGCTACGGGCATTTGCCGTAACGGGCCTCGGCGGGTCCGTAGACGCGTCGGCCGCAGCGCTCACTACGTCGGGTGTCACGCTCAGCGGGGGGCCGCGTCACGACTGTCTCCTGCACGTTCCCTCCTCCGCTGCAGCCGGCCGCAGCCGTTCCAGCCCCTGCTTAGAAATTGTCCACGTCCAAAGGTGATTTCTGCTTTTTTTTTCCGTGCCTGTATTGCCGGGGCACAGTCCGCTCACAGTGGACCATAAACAGCACAATTTGGTACACCAAAAGGTCGGTAGTGGTTGAGCAGCACTGGCGTGTTCAAGATGCCACTGCGGTCTCCACGCTATCGACCTTTTGGTGGACCAACAAGCGGTGCCGCTTGGAGTACACCAAAGGACACCAACCTTGTGTAATCTCACCTAGGACTTATCATGGGTTGCAGCCTGCGCACAGCTCGCCTGCACTCATCAATTGGTAGCACGTCTTGGTAGATGAAGAGATTGGCAGCGTGTGAGTTGCACTGGCATGATGAAGGTGCCTCTGCTGCATACCCTTGCCAATTATTTCATGTACCAACAAGTGGCACTGCTTGGAATACACCTTGAATTACCATTCTATCGTCTTCAGAAGCCATCATGATGTGCTGCAGGCCAGCGGTGCCAGACAAGGAAAGCAGCTCGGGCGGGGACACGGCTGCGGGCAGCGCGTTTGCGCTGCGGCAGCAGCAGCCGCTGATCGAGGCGGCAGCAAGCGTGGCGGCGCGCGGCGCGACATTCTCGGCGGCCGATGGGGATTTGACACTGCCCTGGCTCGGCCAGCTGGGGGACTTTTTCAGCGTCGCCTGCTCTGGCGACCTGCCGGAGGCCCCGCCTCCCCCTCCCCTGGACCTTGATGTCCACCTGCAGGTGAGCTTGGTTCTTTGTTTTGTCCATCTAAAAATGTCGCATAAGCTATGACGTATCACAAGCTTCTGCAGTCACCTGTTCAGGCCCTGTGTTCAGTGTGCCTGCATGCGGAGTAAGGATGTGTGCCTTGCTGATTTGCTGCTTTAGATGGTTCACTAGCAGCGAGCAGCTCCAGCGGTGCGTTTAGATTTAATAGGTGGAGATAAAATAGGTGGCAAATGTGAGATGTGGAGTGTCTTGCAGGATTGTGCGCTGAGATATGAGCCTCCAGAGATCCCCGCGGAGGAAGTCGGGCCCGACATTGCGGCAGCTCTGCTTGTTGGGGGCCTGCACACGCGCATCAGCCCTGCAGATCCCGCCTTGGTGAGCCCTTTTCTAGCTTCAATATGGCCACAGGCATGCACATGGTGGCTGCCTGTTCTTCACTGCTGAGGGACATCAGCATCATTTGTCGAGTTTTACTCTCAGAGTCTCCACGCTTCCGTACACAAGCTGTTCAATGTGCAACTGCTTGATTATGGGACCTGGAAGATGCTCAGAGCGAACCTGACAAATGAGGACTGCGCCAAATGGACAAATTGGTCTTCATGTTGTAAATGCGTACAACTAAGTCTTCATAAACCTTATGGTGTGTAGTGAATTTGCATTGTACCAGCCAAGCCATGACGTCTTCTGTGCTAATGCAGACGATAGAACTTCGCTCGTCGAGCATGTTCTGCGCGGAGGCGGCGGCTCGCGGCCGGGAGTGGGAGTCCGGCGCGGCGGCCGACGTGCCGGGCGCGCACCTGCTGCGGGCAGGCTATCATCTCATTGCATCAGAGCCGCTCCTGCGCGTCGCTCTGCGGCCCCCCACCGGCGATGACGGTCCGTCCCGCCCTATATTTATTTGAACTGGCAACTGCATCGGCTGTATTTGCTTAGCGCCCTGCTGAAGATGAGTATGCTGTCAAACCTTGCAAAGGCAACTGCTGATTGTCCTAGATGCCCTCGCTGTCATTCATCCTCCTGAGGCACGCAAGGGGCTGGCCATGCCTGATGGACTTGCCCAGGCTGGTTGAAGTGAAAGTTGCCAAGCTCTGGTCAGTCCAAAGAGCTGCTGCGCCAGCTATTCCAAATGGCCCGGTACAACAATGGAAACGCGTTGCAGGACGACAATATGTTGACAGCTTGGTGACTTCTATTCTTTCCTGTATTGGCAAGTCTCCAGGCGAGGTTGGTCCCTTGAAAGACCCACAAGCTAATTCAGGGACTATATAGAAAATGGAGGACTCAGAGAACGAATTCTCTGAGATTTTGCTGCTGAAGCTAGTGTGAATCATGAGCACACTATGATGCTTATTGTAGTGCTGAGGGTGGTCCATTGTGGCAGGCACATTCGAGATCGAGGTCTCCAACGAGCGGCTGCATTCCACGCTCACGGCACCAGCCTTCCGCCTGGTGTCCGCCCTCGGCGCGCAGATTGCGGCGGCTTTGGCCGACAAAGCCGATGCGCCGGCGGCTGCCGCCAGTAGCCGCCGGGCGGGGGGATCCCGGCGGCCACCGCCGGGGGGGCCCTCCGGCAGCGGGGGGTCCCTCGCTTCCGCCCCGGCCGCTGCCGCCGGCGGCAGCGGCGCGCCCATCCGAGTCATGGAGGGCGTCAAAGAAGATGCCTACAGGTGGGGCACCCATTGGGAATGAGGCAAACTTTACCTCTCAATTCTCAGCTGTAGTCAAAGGACATCCCATCCACATAGAAATTTTTGACTTCCGACTCCATTGACTATCTGCGGAGTAGACGGGCAGCACAACACTGTGCATAACACACGCCAATGGAGCCAGCAGCCCTGCTTGATATTTGCTCTTAATGGAGTCCTCTGGACAAGATTATTCTGTCCGCTCTGAGTCACACAAATGTGATGTGTGCACAGGCCGCAGAGGGAACGCGCGCAAGAGTCGGCGGCTGCCTCAGTGTATCTGGAGGGCGGCTGGCTTAATCCGGAGTTGGGGGACGCCTTTGAGCGCGGCGCAGACCTGTCCATCACCTTCCCGGACGCCGAGCTCGGCGCAGGGCCGCTCAGGTGCTGTTCCGGCACGCACCACCCTGCTATTGTTCATATGTGAAAGTTGCCAGCAATGTGATCTCTGTGAGTGTTTGTGCCGCTCGTGCCGTAGAGCGGGTGCCTGACCGGCACTGCACCAGCATTATTGTTCATTGCGGCTGTCTCCGAACGCTTGTGGGCTCTTTGAGGCGGGCTGCAAGGAACGATGAGGAGGATGATGTTAGTGCATCATTGCTGGCTAGTTGGATTCTCTCTGGGATTGTCAGGTGCAGAATAGGTCATCAGAGTATGACCATACTTTTTACAATTTGGGTATGTTGCCGGTAGGGGTGAGGGGAGGGGAAGGGAGCTGGGCCGGGGCGCGGCAACTCTGGCGCGATTTTCGGGGGAGGCACCGCCGCTGTACGGCGATCACTTTGACCGGCCGCGCGGCAGCAGCTCGGAGCGCGGCGAGGCCGCCACCGAGGAGATGGGCCACTGGTGCGGCTGTCTTTCGTGTTGAAATTGTTTGCGAAAACATATAATTGACAGAATCCATTAGCCATGGTACAGTGAGACTACGCGCCACTGAGGAGACGGGGCCACTGGTGCGGCTGTGTTCCCTCTTCAGTGCTGCAACCCGGAAAAAATACACACCCGTTTACTATGTCAGAGTGAAGCAACGAGGTAGCTGAGAAGGAGACCATGTGCATGCCTGCCTTTGGTTTGTAAGGTGTGTCTCAGGGCACCGGTGCTTCAGATTTGCAGCTCCGCCAGCCTGCTGAGAAGCCGAGTTGTTGCCCTTGTGACGCATGTAGACTTGCAGGTCTGTGCTTTCTCGATGGCGCTTTTATTAGTCACCTTCTTTCACAGTATTGTTTCAGTAGAGCTTATGCAATGCTCAGAAGCTTTTATGGAAGCTGGGGCTGGTTCCAACCAATGAGCCAGTATTTGGTGGAGCTTTTCCAACATGGCGTTGCTGGCAATAGCTTCACAGGAATGGCGTCATTGTAATGGGTTCCAATGCTGACAGAGGTCGACAAATGGCTTACCTCTCGCCATATTACGTTGTCCGGTCAGAAAGCTCACAAAGGGCATGATACTCTTGGCAGGTTCATGGACGGTCCAGATGGGACTGCGATGGGACCCCCCGAGATTCTGCCGGACCATGTGCCGGTCCCCCCACCGGGACCGCCCGGCGGCTTCTCCGGCGTCGGCGGCTTTGGCCGCGGCGCCATTGGGCCGCTGCCGCCGGATTATCCCGCGCCCGCCTCCAGGCTCGTGCTGCGAGACATCAAGCTGCTCCTGCAGCTGTGCTGCAGCCCGGGCGACAATGACGGTGCGGCCTGCGCTTCTCGACCTTTCTGCATTTCCAAAGTGCTGGGCGATACATCAGATGACAGGATGGCGGTGTATATTTTCAAGATGAGCGTGTGCTGAAATATCATTCAATAGCCTTTTGCCGATATGGTGTTCCAGATCAGCTAAATATGGATATGGGGGTCCCGCTGCTGGCCGCAGCACCCAGGAGGAAAACTATGCGGTTCCTTCTTGCGTAATGCAATGCCAAACGCAGCTTGCATTAAGATTCCGTTTGTATTTTGCCGACAAGTATTCAATTTATGTTTGTCCCTGATGCAGCAGCCAGCAGATAGATCTTCCCCAAAATCCTCAGCCGGTCAGCACTGCGTGTGGTAGGTATGCTTTGGCACCCCATCAATTATTGATGGGGTGCCTTAGAAACGCGGTTTATTTGTGGTAGCTTCTGACTGTGTCATGTGTTTGCGGGGACCAGGCGACCCGATGCAGCCGCTGGCGCGGCCGCGGCTGGAGGTGGAGGTGGAGGGCCTGTGCGCCCAGGCTGAGGCGTTCCCTGCCGGGTCACCCCACGTGCGCCGCACCGCGCTGAGCGTGCGCCAAGCCGAGCTGCGCGACTGCGCCCCCCGCCCCGAAGGGGGGGCCGCATGGCGCAAAATACTCGCGTACCACGCCACCTCACATGTGCCCCGCGACGCCCAGGCCTGCCTCTTTCAGGTGGGGCGCATCCACTGGGCGGCTGACCCACCGTAATCATAACCCTCACCTTGGTGTCAGAGGCTAGCTGCATCTGTACTTTATACCCATGACCTGCTGTTTGCGAGCGCTGCATATATTGTTGTATATGGTGTACAGTCATCATTTGAAGGTCGAAATCTGTGCCATGCTGCACCACCTGTGCTGTGCTGCTGGGCAACGCGATGCTTTCTTCCATGAATTCATGAAAGTCAGCATTGATGAGGCTGATCCACAGGACTTCATTTTGCTCCTGTCACCTCTGCGCCACGTTGGAGGTTGTGGTTCCTCTAGCATGTCCTGTAGTTCTCAAACTGAAAACCCCAATAAATAATTGGTTTTTGAGCCTACGGGATGTTTCAAAAATAGGTTGTGGGGGTGCGGGAAGTTGCCTGTGGGAACATTGTACAACTAAGTTGCAGCCCAAAAGGCCCATTTTCCTAGTACTGTTGGCCAGAATTGGAATTGCGGGAACACAAAATATAAGCTTTTGAGCGTGCGGGAAAGCCCTGCCAGAACTTATTCGAAAAATGAGTTTTGAAAAGGTGGGGTCTTAGTTTGAGCACTACAGTACCTTCTTGCTGACCACTCCGTCCTGACAATGAGAGCGTGGGTGGCCCCCAGGTGGAATTGGAGGCGGTTCGGCCGGGTGGCGAGGAGGGAGGAGAGGAGCTGCGCCTTGGGGCGGCGGTGCTGCCGCTGCGGCTGCGCATTGACCAGGCGGTGGTGGAGTTCCTGCAGGGTTTTTTCGCGCCCCAAAATCCCGATGAGGGCGACGGGGAGCTGATCAACTGGGCTGACGAGGACGACGAGGCCGCCGATGACAGCGCCGCTGACGAGGACGACCCCGCAGGTGGCATTCCCTCCTCTGCCACCTAGCACGCCGGTTTTGCCTTGCTGTTTCTGCGTATCGTCAGATTGAAGCTGTGCTGCCTTGGCATGCATTGTTCAGAGACTTTTCTGAACCGTCTGCAGCCCACGTTGATGATGGCAGTCACCTATATCCCAGCAGTTCTTTAATTCAATGCTCAAAGCTGTTCTCCAAGCAGCATCATAGTCACCTGCACGTACAGAGGGTGTCTCCCGCTTGGTGACTGAGCTTCTCTTCATGTGCGTTACTTGTTTTAAGGAGACTGAAAAAGCGCATGCTGTTGCCACGTGCAAACGAAGACGTGCTCATTCACTGCTTGGTGATTGAGCGTTTGTCCATGAGCATTCCTGGCTTATTAAGAAACTGAAAGAGCACGCTGTGCGCATACGCGCAGGCGAGGAGGTGTTTTTCCAGCGAGCTGAGCTGTGGGGCTTCAGTGTGATGGTGGACTACTGGCCACGCCGCCTCGACCTCGCCTCCCTCAAGGCCGGCAACCTGGCTGAGGCACGCTGCTTGTTTTATTACTTGCACATGCTCATCTCTTCTTCATCTGTTTGAGGTTCTTGAACAATCATTCTCCTAATCAACTCCGCGCGTGCCTGCATGCATCTGCAAGGGTAGATTTCAGGCTTGCAAGTAGGTTGCTGAGCCTGAGATCGGTGACCTTTCATCAGCAAATTGATGTACATTTAGCGTCCAACAGCAAATAGTTCTGAGTCAAATCAAGATGCACTAACAAGGCTGTCCTACCTGAAGACCCGCACCGCAGTGGGACAATGAAAATGTGTTAGGCTGTGACTGACGGTCAAATACGCGCAGGTGCTCAACCTGGCGCCCTGGGGCAACGTGCTGCTGCAGCTGCCTCCGCTGCGCCTGAGCGGCGCGCACGGATGGGCCGCCCTCGGCTCAGCGCTCGGGGACCACTGGCTCAAGGACATCACCACCAACCAGGTGCGACCCTGCATGTCCTCACCGGACCCCGCCGGAGTCTGTTTTTGTACTCAATCCTTGCGAGGAAGGGACCTTTCTCAGAAAGGCAGTTCTTTCTGGAAGAGGACGGACAGCAGGGCGCAATGGGTGCTTTTTAACAGCAACGGCCCGCCTGGGGGCTAGGACTATATATCAGGAGTCCAAGCCTCCTTTCCATCGTATCAGGTGCCGTCATATTTTGCAGGTCACTCTGGTGCTCAGGGAATTACACACAAAATCCCCGGGTGCTGGGGTAGCACTTTGTATAATCCCTTTTTGCGGGGGCTATGAGAGAGCTAGCTAGCCCGGGAAGCCACTGCCGCTCGGTCAGCCAGATGCAGAGCATGCAAATTACCGCCAGCTGTGAGAGACCATGCGCATTGAGCTGCAGTCATAGTTTTTCAACACTCTCTCGTGCATTTCTTGGCACCTATTGGGCTGGTTGAGCCAATGGCTTTTTAAAGGGTGTAATGAAGTGACACTAAAGCTGACCTGTCTGTTTATTGCGCAGGCGCACAAGTTCCTGACAGGCTATGCGCCGATCCGTTCGTTGGTTCGTGTCGGGACGGCGGCCGGCGCATTACTAGCAATCCCGGCAGAGCAGCTGCGGCGCGACGGGGGGTCTGCCCCCCGGCCCAACGGCGCGCCGCCCCTCTCGCGGAAGCTGCAGCGCTCCCTCACCGGTGCGGATTCTAATTCTCTCCCTCTGACCTCAAACACAGCTCCCTCAAACGCCTGACATCCTCAGAACGACTGCTAAACGCACATAGATGTCGTTCAGCTGACTCACCCCTATCTCTAGAACCCATCCGATGCCTGTGCATTCATGCAGGGTGTGCTGTTCTAGCCTTTGCACGTAAATTCAGCACAGCTTTCTTATAAAGCTTCTCTGGTCTATGGGCAGTGCTATTTGTATGTGGGCTCTGGAGGGAGCCTAGCCCTGTAGCACACAACATGTGGCCTCCAAGGTAGGATTGATGCAGCTGACGTGACACTGCTTGCAGGGCTGGTGCGCGCGATTTTGGCGGAGATGCTGGGCCTGAGTGCGAGTGCGCTGGGGAGCGTACAGGTTGCTCTCAGCGGCGCCTCCGACTCTGGCTCCGATCAGCCGGCTGGCGTATCCGAGGGCCTCAAGGTGTGCGCCCCTTTCGCCCTCGATCTGTGTTATGTCAAGGTCAGTACGTGTGTGGAGTAATGCAGCATGCGGACAAGAAGCCCTTTGCGGCGGCATTGCCCTGTTCCCCTTGGCTGGCAGCATTGCTGCAGCAAGTCTGCACACACACACAATGGTGCGTATTTCCCTGAAGACCTTTCTCTTTGCATGGCAAGGCCTGAGTGCAGCTGCATGCATCCATGGCCAGCTGGGGAGCTCTTCTGTGTCATCAAATGTAAGATTTTGATTCCAGATTGCACACTGCTGCGCTGTGCTTTTCGAGGATTTCATGGTAAGAACAAGAGCCCTGACACCTGAGATGCTGCTGCTGCGCTGTGGCAGGTGGCGGCCGAGAGGTTGCAGCGCGGCTTCAGCGGGGCGGCTGCGGCTCTCAAGGCGCCCCTGCACCGCCCGGACTCCATCTCTGCCTACACCCGCCGCGCCCTCCGCGCTGCCCCCCAGGTGCAGATTCCCTCCTCTTTATATTAGTGCCTTCACGAGATGATGTCTCAATGCCTGAGCACTTCAGTTCATCTTGTAATAAGTGGATCTTTGGGCGTATGGCAATGGGCATTGTGGCTCGGCCGATCTGCTTGTCGCTGACCATTAGAGAAGGATCTGTAGAGGTGCAGATCCCTCTTCATGTCTGCTTGCCTCTAGAGAGGTGTCCTCTCATGTCTCAGGAGTTACCTGGGCTTGTGCGGACCTTTGCTATTGTGCTCACATCTGTGAGCCATATTCGCACGGCTATTTGAGCATTGTCCATTGCCAATGGAAATTGACACTTTCGTGGGTGGTTGCTGGGGGACGCTCCCCACACGTTCCAGGCAAGAGTCGTTTTCCTACTCGGTGCTCAAAAAAAGGGAGTCGTTTCTGGGTGGACATGCGTGATGAGTAAACTTCTGCATAACAGGATTACTGAGTGAGCCGCATGTGCGCGCAGGCTCTGGTGGGGCCGCTATCGGGAGGTGCGGCGGCCGCTCGTGCCGCCCTGCTCGGTGCTCGCAACGCCCTCGACCCGGAGCGCTACGAGGAGCGCCGCCTGTCACGCTGACAGATTCGAAGTTGAATTTGATATTCTGGGCGTCTGAGCGCCATCCTCGAATCTCACTCAGAGCCTGTCGCGCTGACGGATTCGAATTCGAATTTTGATTTCTGGGCGTCGGACGGCTACCTTGGTTAGATCACTCCATTATGGCGAGGTACTCCAGGGCAACGCCCTCAGCTGCAAGGAGCGCCGCCTGCCATGCTGACAGATTTCAATTTGAGGTTGATTCTCTGGCGTCAAATCTTTACCACTGAAGTACACCCTTTCCCCAGGGTGGCGGGGGTGTCTTGCAAGGAGGCATCCTCTGGGGTAGATTCGTGCACACACTTCAGGAAAAGGGTGGAGCGGTTTAGGGTCAAACACCTAGGTGGGAGGTCTGGGCATAGCTATTTGGCCAAGCGGCCAGGGTGCCATGCAGAATAAGTGCACTGCAGTTTTGCAGAAGGTTAGGGGTCTGAGATAGGGCAGAAGGCAGCTAAGGTGCAGGGAGTGGTTGCAGGCCAGCACATGCAAAGTGGCTGCAGTCTTACCTCTCTGCCATGTGCCCAAGCTTTCATCATTCCAGCAACTGCCTTATATCCCTTCCATTTCCTTAGTGTTGCGTAGACAGGAAGTCTTGTACAGCAGTAGCTTGTATAAAATGTCCTGAATAAAACTTGACGCTACACTTTGTAGTGTAGCCTTGTCCGGGCACCAGCTTGTGTGCTTTATGCAAGAATAGATATTGCAGAAGGCCATTATGTTTTCTGCAAAGGTTCCTGTACAAATCCAGCAGTCCTGCCGTGTATATTTACCATGTATCTTACCCTGAGCAGGACTATTTTCTCTGTTATATCTTGAGATTGTAGCAGTCATGCTTCGTATCACACCATGCATGTGGTGAGCTTCTGAGGTTGAAGAGCTCGGGATACTTGAGGAGTTGTGTCTGTGGATGCGTGTGGCCACGCAACTGTACAGAACATCGATGTGTAAATGTGTTGCAGAGCAGCAAAATCCTGAGCTTCCTCAAGAGATGCATGAGATGTCTTCTCATTTGTAAGCGCTTTGCAAGAGGTTTATTGCATGTCTGGACTTCACTGCAAACATGCAGCGACTGTGATCTTCTCGTTGAGATCAAAGTGCATGAAACTTGCAAGTGTGCAAAGTAGAAGTGGATCAAACTTTCGTATGCCAGAAAGAGTACAACAATTACAATGGCCTCATTTCAGCCCAAGACATCTTCCTTCTTCACACTGGCACGCTGCATTTACAAGATCATTCCCAGTTGCCTGTGCGGAGGATTACAACAGAATCTACATTTGATGTACCGACATGTACAGTATCTTGACTCACCGCAAGAGGCCCGCCTGTGGGCTGGAGCAACGCTCCAGCCAATCAGGAACCAATCTTGTCTGCTCACTCGATCACATACACTGGGGTGGTGAAGATGGCAATGCTCTCCTTGGCAGTGTACCTGCAAACAGCACATTTTCCCATGTAAGTGTATGGCTGACTATTACCATAAACAGAACAGGGTCAAGATCGGCCAGCCACAAGTCAAAAAGGGGGTGAGATCTAACAAAAAAGCTCAGCAGCAACAGCTCTGCCTGCCAGAGTGCCGCAAGCACCAGTCTTAGGCAGGCACGACAACTCTTCAGCAGGCAAACAGGCCATATGGCATTCAAGAGTTCAGCATTTATTGCTCAAAATTGAATGGGGTGGGTATAGGCACGCACTCGATGAACTTCTTCACAGCCTCGCCCTTGATGTGCTCCTTGAGCGCCTCAACGTCCTGCAGAGACGCAAGGAAGCAGGTCAACTTCACCACGAATGACATGATTAGCTTATACTGGGGCAGAAGGCAGAAGTCTGATACCTACAAACTGGCTGTGCCCCCTTGAAGACCAATTATCAGGGAAGCATTTAAAACCAGTTACAGTGTGAAGGAAAATGGTGTGCCGTACCTTGAATGCCACGTAGGAGTAGTAGGTCAGATTGTCACTGCACACAGCACACACTCAATAAGTTCTATCTTTCAAGACAAGCGGGAAAACGACTGGCAGAGTAGTGTACACAGTCTACAGGTAACAACGGCTAAAGGCAAATTGATGCAACAGAACAGGGGCAGAGAGTGCTCACGTCTTGGTCTTTGACAGAGCGTAGATTTCAGTGCCGTCAATCTTCAGGGCTGCGTCCTTGACCTGTCACCATCAGAATATCCTTCAAGCCATCATGGTGGGCAGGGGCATGCATGACTTGAATATTGGATGGGTCAACAGATGGTGGGCTTTTCAGGAGCAATGGCAGACGTGTTGCACGCTGCACATGGCATAGGCTGATAACACAGACGTGTGCGAAAACGAGTGCATTATTGCAGCATTTGCTCGGCATTCATAAGACGCCACAGTGGAGAGAATTGCACACCTTCTTGACGGCCTCAACAAAGTCGACAGCCTTGTCGGGTGTCACGATGAACTTGGTGAGGATGACGATGTCGGAGTCCTTGTCGGGGCGGTCCTTGTTCAGGAATCCCGACATGTAGCCCTCGACCTCTTCGCCCACCTCCTGCAGGACCTGGAGCACCACGCCGTGCCGTTAGAAAAACAACTCTACCAGCGATGCTTATCTTCGCATACACTGTCAAATTCAACTACCTCAATCCTGACTCGCTAGTGTAATAAATGAAATCATCTTTGCACCCGATCAGTCTCGATCAGTCCGGATGCCGTGGTGGGCATAATCCTTGAATTCCCAAAAGAACTGCAATCAAGTCCTAACCGGCATGATTTGAAACACACTGAAACGATTTATATCCCGTGATTCATCTTCTACGATTGAGTTTTCAAGCAAATTGGTCCTCTTACAAAATCTTCAACCGCATGCCTGCCCTACACACTGCATTCGCAGTGGCAAACTGGATATCACGTAACACTCCCCAATACAGGCTTCTTTGGAGATCCTGTGATCAATTATGCTTGCATTAAAAAATACCTAAAAGCATATCAGGAGCCACGGCATGCGTCGGGCTCTGATCGCACATATTGGATCTGTGAGAGCTGATAGTGCTACCAAATATGGTCTTCCAAGGGACTACAGCAATCATTTAGTGATCCTCATTGCCATCGAGAGGTGGTGGTAGATCCTCTTCTGCTGAGCTTGATCCCTTACCTGAGTCAAGCCATTGAGCTCCAGACGGCTTGCCGAGGCGACACCCAGGAGGGCTGCGAAGAGGATAGCGATCTTGAAGGCGGCCATCTTGAGGTTCTTCTCGGCAGAAGGATTGTCGACAGCCGAAATAAGTTTTGGAGCGACTTGTGGCGTCCTTCTAATTTTGGGCGAGACTCGAGTCTGCCCGTGCCCCTTCCCTCGATTAGAGGGAGCCACGACAGGCACAGGCGAATGCATTCTCATCCCACCTGCTGACTGGCCGAAACCTATCAAAATGAGAAAAATCGGGACTTCCCCGATATTTTGACCCGGTGGGGCCTGGGTCCTTCGGGATCCGGCTCCTCGACAATCAT